>Ga0265314_10000093_pt1 | contig 136857 bp, 141 predicted proteins | sample 4126metaG_FD_203106 | JGI IMG/M metagenome (GOLD analysis project Ga0265314, IMG submission 203106) | Rhizosphere microbial communities from Carex aquatilis grown in University of Washington, Seatle, WA, United States - 4-1-26 metaG | ecosystem: Host-associated > Plants > Roots > Rhizosphere... | reverse complement strand
ATTTACGGCATGGTCAACGCTTGACCTTGTCGAGTTCCGCCGCCAGTTCGGGCAGCGCCTGATAAAGATCGGCGACCAGACCGTAGTCGGCGACCTGGAAGATCGGCGCTTCCTCGTCCTTGTTAATGGCGACAATCACCTTGGAGTCTTTCATCCCGGCGAGATGCTGGATGGCGCCGGAAATTCCCACCGCGATATAGAGCTCGGGCGCCACTACCTTGCCGGTTTGGCCGACCTGCCAGTCGTTCGGCGCATAGCCGGCGTCGACCGCAGCGCGCGAGGCGCCCATTGCGGCACCGAGTCTGTCGGCCACCGGCTCGATGTATTTGGTGAAGTTCTCGCGGCTCTGCATGGCGCGGCCGCCGGAGATGATGATCTTGGCCGAGGTCAGTTCGGGGCGGTCGGATTTCGACAATTCCTCGCCGACGAAGGACGACACGCCGGGATCCGCCGCCGCCGTGACGTTCTCGATGCTGGCCGAGCCGCCCTCACCCGTCGCCCGGAACGTCGATGTGCGCACCGTGATGATCTTCTTGGCGTCGGTCGATTTCACCGTCTGGATCGCATTGCCGGCGTAGATCGGCCGCTCGAAGGTGTCCGGCGACACCACCTTGGTGATTTCCGAGATCTGCATGACGTCGAGCAGTGCGGCGACCCGCGGCATGACGTTCTTGCCGTTGGTGGTGGCCGGCGCGACGATGGCATCATAAGGACCGGCGAGCGAAACGATCAGCGCCGCCAAGGGCTCGGCCACTGCATGTTCGTAAGCCGCGGCATCCGCGATCAGCACTTTCGTTACGCCATCGAGCTTGGCGGCAGCATCGGCCGCGGCCTTGCAGTCTTTGCCGGCGACCAGGACGTGAACCTCGCCGCCCAGCGCCTTGGCGGCGGTGAGCGATTTGTTGGTCGCATCTTTGATCGATTTATTGTCGTGTTCGGCGAGGAGCAACGTGGTCATTAGATAACTCCCGCCTCTTTGAGCTTGCCGACCAGGTCGGCGACCGACGCCACCTTGGCGCCCGATTTGCGGCCTGCGGGTTCGCCGGTCTTCACGATCTGCAAGCGCGGCGCGACGTCGACGCCATAGTCCGCCGCCGTCTTTTCCTCAATCGGCTTTTTCTTCGCCTTCATGATGTTGGGAAGGCTGGCGTAGCGCGGTTCGTTCAAACGCAGGTCGGTCGTGATGATGGCCGGCATTTTCAGTTTCAAGGTCTGCAAGCCGCCGTCGACTTCGCGAATAACCGACACGCTGTCGCCGTCGATGGTCTGCTTCGAGGCAAAGGTGCCTTGCGACCAGCCGAGCAGCGCGGCCAACATCTGGCCGGTCTGATTGCTGTCGTCATCGATGGCCTGCTTGCCGAGAATGACGAGGCCGGGCTTTTCGGCATCGACGATGGCCTTGAGGATTTTCGCCACCGCCAGCGGTTCGACCGCGCCCTCGGCTTTCACCAGGATGCCGCGGTCGGCGCCCATGGCGAGCGCGGTACGGATGGTCTCGGAAGCCTGCGCCGGTCCGATCGACACTACGACGATCTCTGTCGCCTTGCCGGCTTCCTTGAGACGGATGGCCTCCTCGACGGCGATCTCGTCGAAAGGATTCATCGACATCTTGACGTTGGCGAGCTCGACCCCGGAGCCGTCGGTCTTCACGCGAATTTTTACGTTGTAATCGACCACCCGTTTCACGGGCACGAGAATCTTCATAATCAATCCCAATTGCGGCCCGAGCGGCGGGCTGAGGAGAGCGGGCGGAAGCTAAAGGCCGCGCCGTTGGCATGTCAACGCTTATGCTGCGGCGCAACTCAGTAATCGCGCATGATCTAACGATTTTGCCCGGGCGTCCAAAGCACGTCGGCCGCGCCCTTGTTGTTGGCATAGCGGCCGGCCACAAAAAGGTAGTCCGACAGCCGGTTGATGTATTTGAGAGAGGGTTCGGACACCCCCTCGCCTGGCTGGTCCTTGAGCGCGACCATGATGCGTTCCGCGCGCCGGCAGACCGTCCGGGCAAGATGCATATAGGTTGAGGCCGGGCTGCCGCCGGGCAGGATAAAGGACCGCAGCGGTTCCAGATCGGCATTCAGCCGGTCGATTTCGCTCTCCAGCCAGGCCACCTGGGCATCGGTCACGGTCAGCCGGGCGCCGCCGGGACCCTTTTCCGCCAGGCAAAGATCGGCCTCGACATCGAACAGGTCGTTCTGGATGCGGCCGAGCGCCGCATCCAGCGGCGCGTCGCCGGCGGTGTGCAGCCGCACCAGGCCGAGCACGGCATTGGCCTCATCGACCGTGCCATAGGCCTCGACCCGCAGGTCGTATTTTTTGCGCCGCGCCCCGCTGCCCAACGACGTCGTGCCGTCATCGCCGGTGCGGGTATAAATGCGGTTGAGAATGACCATAATGCCCTCGTGGAAGCCCGAGACTGAGCTTACCCTCAGTTTACCGGGTTTTCGTCTCAACGAATGGGGTGACACCATGCGTATTTCAGCGATCGCCTTTGCCGCGGCCCTCTTGCTGCCACTGGCCGTAACGGCGCCAGCCAGCGCCTGTGGCGCGTCCAAAGCCGAGGCGGCCAGCGCCGACTATTCCGCCGCCAAAAAGAAGCCGACGCGCAAGCCCAAGCCAAAGGTGGAATACATGCGCGCGGCGCCGATGAAATAGCTCTGCTGGCGCATGATCCAATCCGGAAGCCGAGTCCTGCTTTTCGGATCCTGCGCTTTATTTTCCCATCATCCAGATCGCCGCCATGATGACGACAATGGCGACGAACTGCAGCAGGACGCGCATCCGCATCAGCTTTTGCGAGCGATTGGGCGAGCCGCCGCGCATCATATTGACCAGGCCGAGCACGAGCACCACAGCCACGGCGGCAATGGCAATGGGCACAGCGTAATGTGACATGAAATCCGACATGAGGGCTCCGTTTTGCGGCCTTCTAGCATCGGCCTGTGCCCGGGGCCACCGGGCGGCACAATGCAACCGGACGCCACCGTTATTCCCGGATTAGTTGTATTATGATACCAAGTCCAGGTGAGGCAGCCTGCAGGGTGGGGTATGGCGTCGTTTGGCGTTCGAGAGGCGGTGGTTCATCTCGGGGGCGCCCCATCCACTGACGAAGCGGCTGGCGAGCCCGAGGGCTTTGCCGAGATCGATTGCGTACGGGCCTTGCTTTCGGCCGGCGTCGTCAAGCGGGCGGAACAGCGGGCCGCCCGCTTGGGGATCGGCGCCGATCGGGTCCTCATCGCCGCCGGCGTGATCGACGAAGACGACTACTTACGTTCGCTTGCCGCCCGTCTCACCGTCGCCTTCGAGCCGCTCGACCGCGCGCCACGAAGCGTCTGTCCGGTCGATGACGACCGGCTCATCGAAGCCGCCGGCATGGGTCTGTTGCCGTTCATGACGGAGGGACAGTTTTCCGTCGTGGTGGCGCCGCGTGGCACCGCGGCCCGGCGCATCGTCGCTATGATCGAAGCCAGGCCGGAATTGGCGCGACGATTTCGGCTCACGAGCGCCAAGCGACTCTCCCGTTTCGTTTTACGTTACGCGGGCGCGGCACTGAGCGCACGCGCTTGCGAACAACTTAAGCTGTCTTGGCCCGTGCTATCGGCCGGGCCGTCGCGGTGGCGCGCTAACTTGGTGCGGCTCGTGAGCGCCGCGCTAGTGACCATTGCCGCCTGCGTGTTCGCGCCGGCATTGACGCAGTTTGTGTTTGAGTCAGCGCTGGCGGCTATATTCCTCGCCTGGCTCGCCCTCAGGGTGGTTGGCGCTTTCGCTAGAATTCCGGCGCCGGTCGAAGCCGCCGCCGTGGCCGACCATGAATTGCCGGTCTACTCGATCATCACGGCGCTCTATCGCGAAGCCGCGTCCGTCGACGGTTTGCTGCGCGCGATCGAGCGGCTCGACTATCCGGCAGAAAAACTAGATGTAATTATTGCGGTCGAGGCCGACGATCGCGAGACGCGTGCCGCGGTTGCGGCGCGAACCAATCGCGTGCCCGTGACCATCGTCCCTGTTGAAAAAGGCGGGCCGCGCACAAAGCCGAAAGCTTTGAATTTTGCATTGCCATTCGCACGCGGCACTTTCCTCGTCATCTACGATGCGGAGGATCGCCCGCAGCCCGGCCAGTTGCGGAGCGTCCTGCAGGTATTTCGCACCGGCGGCGAGGAGCTTGCTTGCGTCCAGGCGCGCTTGAGCATCGACAATACTGCCGACAGCTCACTGACGCGTCTGTTCACAGCCGAATACGCCGGACAGTTCGACGTGTTCCTGCCCGGCCTTGCTGCATTCGGCTTGCCGTTACCGCTCGGCGGATCTTCCAATCATTTTCATACCGCGACGCTGCGGAGGATTTGCGCTTGGGACCCGTACAACGTCACGGAAGATGCCGACCTCGGCATGCGCCTCGCCCGTTTCGGATATCGATCGGCAGTGGCCGATTCAACGACGTATGAAGAGGCGCCGGGGAACCTCGGTCCGTGGCTGCGTCAACGCACTCGGTGGTTCAAAGGTTGGATGCAAACCTGGCTGGTCCATATGCGCGAGCCGACGCGACTGCTCCGGGAACTGGGGCTCCCAGGCTTCATCACCTTTCAGCTTGTGGTTGGCGGTAACGCCCTCGCCGCGCTCGTGCATCCGTTTTTTCTCGCCGGGCTCATTTACTACAGCACGGTCGTCCCGGCGGCAGCCGAGGGCGCCATACATTCAGTACTGACATGGGTCTATGTCACGAGCTTGGTGACCGGCTATCTAACCTCAGCCTTTATCGGCGCGCTCGGGCTAAGGCGGCGCGGCCTTCTGGCCCATGCATGGATATTGCTGCTGACGCCAGTCCACTGGCTGCTGTTATCGCTTGGCGCCTGGCGCGCGCTGTATCAGCTCATTGTTGCACCCTATGCCTGGGAGAAAACCGAGCACGGCCTCGCGAAGAGCTCTCGTCTCGCCGCCAACCTGACGCGGTCCCTGCTGGAGCTGGAGCGCTACTTCAGAAAGCATAAAAGGTCTGCCGACGTAGCCGCCGTCGGCGACGGCGCTAGAGATACTTCCGCAACTCGGCGGCGGCGTCCTCGGGCCGCCGCTTGAGGCTGAAGGGCGCGACAAAGCGGCCCTGCTTGTCCATCAGATAGACCAGCGCGGTGTGATCCATGCTGTAGTCGCCGTTCTCGCCGGGCACCTTCTTGGCATAGACCCGGTAGGCCTTCTCGGCGGCCTCGATCGCCTTTGGATCGCCGGTGGCGGCGCGCAGGTGCGGATCGAAGCTCGACAGATAGTCCTTCATTACCGGCGCGGTGTCGCGCTCGGGATCGACCGTGATGAACAGCGCGGCGGCTCGGTCGGCGTCAGGCCCCAGCGCCCGCATCAATTCGGATACGTCGAACAGCGTGGTCGGACAGACATCGGGACAGTGGGTGTAACCGAAGAACACCAGCGCGGGCCGGCCTTTGAGATCTTTATCGGTGATGGGTTTGCCGTTCTGGTCGACCAGATCGAACGGGCCGCCGATGGCGGAGGGTCCGGGACCGCCGCCGCCGAATTGCCCTGTGGCGTAAAGGAAAACGCCCAGAAAAATCACAAGCCCGGCCAAAAAGGCCGAGAGCACCACCAGAATATGTGAAGCTTTGGCGTTCATTTGCACTTTCCAAGCGGCGCGGTCGCTGCCTGCATTAGAAACACGCCACCCAGCCGGCACGCACCACTTCAAAGAACACCGTGGTACCGTAATAGGCCCATAGCCCGAGCGTCGCGATCACCATGGCGCCGCCCAGCGCGACGAGCAGCGTCAACGGCCTGGACGCGATCGAGCTTGAAGCGAGCGTGGGCATGATGGTCCTCGAATGCTCCAGATAAGACCGATTCAGGGCTTAGGCAACGGCCACCGGAGCCGGTCGCAGCGCACCGTCACATTAACCATTTCTCGCTCTAAAAGCCCATAATTCCGGCGATTTCGGGTCCAACGTTGACTCAAAAGGTTAAAGTCGCGATGTATGGGCAACCCGAAAGACCAATTCGCGATGGAGAATGTAATGCGCAACGCTTTGGCACTGGCTCTAGCCGTTTCACTATCGGCGACGGGCGCTGTTTGGGCGCAAAGCGCCCAGGCCCCGGCAGCTGCGCCGGCTGCCGCGGCGGCAAAATGCGACAAGCCGAACGCACTCGGCGTCGCCCGCGTGGTCGAGATTGATACTTCGACCGGCCCCGGCTTCGGCTTCGAGCATTTTAAGGCCTATGACTTCCTGCGCGACCACGAAGTCGTGCTGACCTTCGACGACGGGCCGTGGCAAGGCAACACGCCCGCCGTGCTCAAGGCGCTCGGCGATCAATGCACCAAGGCGCTGTTCTTCAACATCGGCAAGCACGCCGGCTATTATCCGGAAATCGTCAAGCAGGTCGTCGCCGCCGGACATACCGTCGGCTCGCACACCTGGTCGCATAAGGATCTGTCGAAGCTGTCGTTCGACGAAGGCAAGGCCGAAATCGAAAAGGGTATCGCCGCGCTCAGCATCGCGGAAGGCAACACCTCGGTGGCGCCGTTCTTCCGTTTCCCGGCGCTGCGTCATCCGCCGGAACTGGTGAAATACATGGCCGAGCGTCACATCGCGATGTTCTCGACCGACTTCGACTCGTTCGACTTCAAGATGCGCAAGCCCGAGCAGGTCGTGAAGTCGGTGATGGACAAGCTCGAGAAGCACGGCAAGGGCATCATCCTGATGCACGATTTCCAGCATGCCACCGCCGAGGCGCTGCCGACCATTCTCGCGAAGCTCAAGGAAGGTGGCTACAAGGTCGTGCAGATCACCGGCAAAACCCCCATCGAGCCGATCAAGGAATACACCGATATCGTTCTCAAGGAGATGGGCGGCGGGCTCGACGAGGCGCGCCCGATGTCGAGTGTGATAAAGACCATCGAAGGCAACTAGAACTTTAATCGATATGCAGACCGGCCGCGCAGCATCGCGCGGCCGGTCTTTTCTTGCCCGCGCCTGGGCAGCCAGGTGTCACAGCCGCGATTTTTTCGCGCGTTTTTTCTTGCCCGGCTTGAGCGAGACAACGTCGGCGGAAACGCCGGCACTTTTTCGCAATGCTTCTTTCAGGCTGAATGGACGATTGTGTTTTCTTAGGATATCGCGGAACGCCTCGTCCGCCAGTTCCTGGAACGTCATCATGCGGTCTTTCGCCAAGAGATCGACGGAATCCCAGGTTTCGTCGTCAAATTGAATGCGCTTGCCTTTCATGTCTCCCTCACCGCCAAGTCTTCAGTTCACGCGTATCAGCGTGGCAGCGCCGCCGGCGCAGGCGTAGGAACGGCGTCGAATTGATCCGCCTCGATTCCCAACGTTCCAATTACCGTCGGCACTAGAATCCTGATCGGCGCCAAAACCGGGACACCGTTCGGCGCGCCGGAAACCGGCGCAAACCACAATTCCATGTCGCGTCGGCCCGCGACATATTTGGCCAGCATACTATCGGTGCGATAGCCGGCAATCGGGTGCAGAACCACGCCGCACACGAGGACCGCGCCGGAATAACTATGATCGATCGCAAGTTTGTCGATACGCTTGTAGGACAAAGCAAGGTCATACCGCCGGCGGCCGTCGAAAATCGGCAACAGGCGATCACAACTAGCCGGCGCCATGACGTCCTCGCCGGCGGGCAATAACATTGCGCTTAGCGGGTCCACGACGCCGCGGCGATCGGCGTCCGACACCGGCAGCCGGTTTGGCGCCGGTGGAGGCGGCGGCACCGTGGAGATCAACTCTTTTACGATACCTTCCTCAAAGGTCATGCGCAGGTCGGCGCTGCCTTCGTCGTCCACTACCTTTGACGTAAAAGCTCTCGGTGTTAGGTGCCCATCATGGGTCACAACGCCGCGAACATCGACTGCGCCTTCGCCGTTCACAAGGACACTGAGAACACCGCTGGCGTTGCCGATCGCGGATGTTGAGTACCGCTGGTCGCCAATCGTGGCGAGCCAGGTGATCTGGCCGAACGGCACCCCGGTCATCGAAATGGTGTAATGAGCCCTCAGGCGGGTTTGCGCCGAAGCAGAGGCGCATAGGCTCAAGCAGGCCAAGGCGCCAAAAGCCTTGACCGCCGCGCAACGACGGAGCGCAAACGTGGAAACCATCCGCTATGTCGGTCCGGGCATGTGGCGCCACCGCTCCCAGTACACTATAGCCTTTGGAATCATGGCCGAGAATGGCCCTGCCCCGGATTTGATCACAATTCCGAGGGAACGGTCGCAACCACGGAACGTTGAGTCTCGTGTTGTGCTCCGCACGACAAATTCATAGCTGGATCCTTGTGCCTGACATTGTCACTCTCACCATCAATCCGGCCATCGACATCTTCGTAAATGTCGACCACGTCGAACCGACCCGGAAAATGCGGTGTTCGGCGCCAAAACGCGATCCCGGCGGCGGCGGTATCAACGTCGCCCGTGTCGCCCACAGGCTTGGTGCCGACGTTGCGGCGATTTACCCCGCCGGCGGCGCGCTTGGAAAACTACTGCAGCGATTGCTTGAACGAGAAGGCATTGCCAGCTTGGCCACGCCATCGCACGTCGAAACGCGCGAAAACTTTACCGCCTATGAAAGCGACAGCGGGGCGCAGTACAGTTTCGTACTGCCTGGTTCCCGCTTGCATGCCGCCGAATGGCAGGCCTGCCTCGACAAATTAGCCTCGCTGCCGGCGCCGCCGAAATTCGTCGTCGCCAGCGGGAGTGTGCCGCCTGGCGTGCCCGATGATTTTTTCGCGCGCGCGATCAGACTCGCGAAAGCGATCGGGGCCAGAACCGTGGTCGATACGTCGCGCGCAGCCCTTACGGCGGTTCTCGAGGAAGGCGTCAGCTTGATCAAGCCGAATTTAATCGAGCTTTCGGATTTTGTGGGCGCGAGGCTTGAGAACGAACGCGATCAGGTCGCCGCATGCCGGACGCTGACGGCCGGGGGCCAAGCGGAAGCCGTCGCCCTCACGCTGGGCGATCAAGGCGCGCTCCTTGTGACGGCGACTAAAGCCTGGCGCGCCCGCGCGATGTCGCTCAACGTCGTCAGTACGGTCGGCGCCGGCGATAGCTTTCTTGGCGGCATGGTTGCGACATTGGCGGCCGGCCGGCCGATGGAACAGGCGTTCCGCGTGGCGGTGGCCGCCGGCGGTGCTGCCGTCATGAGCGCTGGTACCGAGTTGTCCCATGACGCGGACGTGAAGCGGCTGCTGCCACAGGTACAGATCAGCGAAGTTGAGGAATTTGCATTGCCGTGAAGCCACTCGAAGCCGTCTCGGCCTGCGCTACTTCGGGCCAGCTATTTGGCGCAGCGCCGATTCGTTGGCAATCACGAGCGAGCGATTGCTGATTTCGATGAGCTCGGCCCGTTGAAATTCGCCGAGGACTTTGCTGACGTGCACCGGAGTCAGTCCGGTGGCGTCCGCAATCTGCCGCTGACGCAGAGGGAAGTCTAGAGTCTGGCCGTGGACCATGCCGCGTTTGGTCAAGCGTTCCGCCAGACTCAGAATCAGCCGGGCAATTCGCTCATCGGCCGTCCGTCGACCGAGATCGAGAGCCAGTTGGTCGGAGTTCGCCTTTTCCTCGATCCAGCACTTCGAAACTTTTTCGAACAGGCCGGGGTTTTTGAAAAGAATGGACTTGAGCTCGGTCCGTTTGAACTTCCGGTAAGTGACATCCGTCACCGCTTCGATAAGGCGGCCGGAGATCGGTTCGAACAGGCTTGGCGTTGAGACAATATCGCCAGGCAAATAGAAGGCGAGTATTTGTCGCCGGCCATCCGACAGGGAAATCGAAGAAGTAACCCAGCCCTGACAAATGACGATCACGAAATCGGGCGATTCGGTCGGATGGCAGATCGTCCGCCGTGCCGGAATGGTGTGCGTCGTGGCATTGAGCGGCGGCGCGCCCGGCCGATGTTCGGCGGCGGATTCCGCCCAATGCGCAAACGTCGAGAAAAGGCTTTGGTGGTCCAGCGTGCCGGCGCCAAAGTGCGCGGGTGTGATGCTGGGATCTACTTCGGCAAAGGTCGAAAGTGCGGTCAAGGCTGGGCGTCCATGTTCAAGGTCGACGTCGACACCGTTCGGCGGCACGGTTCGACTGTCGAATGTTCATCCAAGTTGTTTTCGCACTCCGTACAAGTAACGTGACCATCTGATCGAATAACTCATCTTGCGCAAATCAGTATTTCTACCTAACTCGATGCTTCCGTAAGATAACGTTTGGTTAACCATTAGTAATTAACGGGCCGCACCCACGCGCCGAAGTTCCGCCGCATCGACGATCGTGAGCGAGCGATCGAGAATTTTAATCAGTCCGAGGCGCTGAAACTCGCCGAGCACTTTGCTGACATGCACAGCGGTCAATCCCGTGGCATCGGCAATGTGTCGTTGCCTGATCGGAAACTCCATCGTCCCGCTGTCGGCCAAGCCGCGCGTGGCAAGCCTGTCCGCCAAATTGAGAATAAAGCGGGCGACGCGCTCGTCCGCCCTGCGCCGCCCCAGATCGAGCGCTAATTGGTCGGCGCGCTCGCTTTCTTCGGCCCAACTTTTCGCGAGTTTTTCAAACAGACCATAGTTCCTCGACAATAGAACCTTGAGATCCGTGCGCTTGAATCTTCGGTATGTCACGTCGGTAATCGCCTCGACCGCGTAGCCCGATATCGGTTCGAACAGGCTCGCGGCACAGACGACGTCACCTGGGAGCAGAATTGACAGAACCTGCCGCCGGCCATCCGGCAGCGTGATCGACGACACAGCTTGGCCGCTACAGATCACCTGGACATGTTCGGACCACTCTTTCGGATGACGTATTGTTCGCCGCGCCGCCGTCGTGTGGGTGGTAAAGGGGAGACGCGACAGATCGAAATAAACGTGGCCCGCCGATTGGCCTTTCTCGCCGCCGCACTGGCTGAAACGCAGTAGCGGACAAGCGACGCAACCGTCCGATTCGTATGCCGGCGTCGGCTGCGATAAAATCGGCATGTGAACCGATAACTCGGTTTCAGCGCCTAACGTGTCGAGTGAATAACGGGGAGGAGCGATTTGAAGTTCGTCGACACTTCGTGCGGATTCCACTTGTCGAGCCGCGATTTCCAAGTCCAACCCCCATATTGAAACCAGCAATCGAATTGTTCTTCAAGCGGCGGTATCGCGCGGGCACTGCGACTTTCGCCTGCAGACGAATTTCTCAGAACGCATTTAATATTTCCGTAATTCGCAATCCAAAGTCAGAGCAATCTTGATAAGCTGGTTTGTCATTCTGCATCGTCATCGTTTTATCTATGACGATACCGTCCGGCGTATTTTAACGTCTCGATCGCCCGATCGGGATTTTAACGCCGGTCGACAAGCACCGCTTGCCGGCTTGAAATAATTTTACGACGCCAACGTGTGCGAATGCGCCGTCTGTGATGCCGATATCGTTTGTTATTGTAGATTGTCATTTTAGCCGACACCGAACATTAATTCGAAACTTAGCTTGAATTGGCATGTTGCGACGGAGATTCACTTGCGACAGCAAGCTTGTCCCCGCCTGAAGGCACGTGCGTGGCGCTAAGAGGTCCACATGAAGTCAACGGTCAATTTGCGTGACCTCACAATTCTTGTCGCAGATCCGAGCGCGTTCACCCGCCGCGTCATTAATGGTATGCTGCGCGGCTTCGGCGCCAATAAGATAATTGAGGCCGAACAATCGAGCGGCTTGTTCCAGGCTCTCACGAGCCAGAAGATCGGTATCCTGCTCTGCGATTTACAGTTGCCGCCGCACGGCGGGCTTGCGCTCACGCGCACCATTCGCAGCAATGCCGATAACGAGAACCGCACGGCGCCGATCCTTCTCATGACCAGCAATACCAGCGAGAAGGTCGTCAAAAACGCGCGCGATTCTGGCGCGAACATGGTTGTAGCCAAGCCCATGTCGCCGAATAGCCTTTACGACCGGCTCGGCTGGATCGCGTTTCACCCTCGCCCCTTCGTCGATACGCCGAACTATTTTGGACCGGATCGCCGCTTCAAAATCGAAGGATTTCCCGGTGGCGTCGGACGCCGAAAAGGAGACTCCATGGTCAATGTCGCCGAAGAGAGCGGGCCTGCGCTAGCGCAAGACGACATCGACAGTCTATTCACCGCCGCCCGCGCCGGGCAATCGTGATGGTGAACCCGCCCAATCAGAACGGTCAGGAATTTTTCGTCGACACCCACTACGAAAAAATGGCGCGGCGTCCGGGCGGGCTGCCTCGCGACAAGGCTCTGGCTGCTGCCCGGCGCCAAATGGATGATTTGAAGTCCGGCTTTATCGGGTGGCTCGACGGCCAATCGAAGGAACTCGCCGGCGCTCTTTCCACTCTGGATGCCGATCCGAGCGCCGCGGGCCCGATGCAGCGGGCCTATCATTTAGCGGGCGAAATGCGGGACGTCGGCACAACAATGGGCTACGGCGTCGTGACTTTCATTGCCATGACCCTCTGTGAAGTGCTTGACGCCATCAAAGCCGGTGCCGACTACGAAAAGGCGATGATCGACTGTCATATCGCTGCGTTGTTCTATGTTGTGAAGCAGAACGGAAAATTGACGGAAGAACAGGCAATCGAGTTAACTGGCGGCTTACGCCGTGTCGCCGGCATCGCCAGCATAAGCCCCGGGAGGACGGACTAATCGACCTCGATTGCGACGGTTATCAGCGGGAGGATTGGCGCTTGCGTTGAAAGTCGACGACCTGTTGTGCCGTCTCTTGCTTCAACTTACTGAACACCGCAAGACAGCGGCCGAGCGATTGCTCCGATATGCCGTTCTTGCCGGCACAAAGCCGAAGAACGGGTTTGACCGTTGACCACGATAATCCAATAGCTTTCGCGATAATCAGGATCGTTTCTTCAAGATCCTGCACCATGACTCGTTCGATAACGTCGAGCGGCAATGCGCACAATGTTGCAAGCGCGAGCGCGGTTTCTTCGAACCTTCCAGCCTGGGCGAAAGCCGCGACGTCGCTATCGTCGAGAACACGCTTTGCCTGGATGGACGCCAAATGCCGCCGAGCGGCCACGTAATCGCGCGATCCCGCGGCGGCCTTTTCCTGGATTGCAGCGGCGGCGTTGCCGACGACGCTCCTGATTTCGGCGGCCAGCTCCGGGTGTGCCGTTTCAAGCGCCGTGCGTACGGTGCTCGATGCCGTGTTCAAAAGCCTCAGAAAATGCTGGCGCGGGATCTCTATCCGCGAACCAACCGATTTGGTCAATTCTTCGTCGCCCTCGGAGCGTTTGACCAGTCTGAAATAGCCGGCTTCGGAAAACTGAGCCCCTTTATTCTTTGCAACCGTAAGCGCGACCTCGCGATTGCCGCGCTCGACCAGCACATCTGTCACCGTATCCGCGAGGATCTTGCGCTGTGAGATCGCCAAGAGATGCTTCTGGCTCTTGGTTTTGGCGCTATCGACCAGCGCGACGTTTTCAAGCAGATCGGATTGCGTAAGGACCGGACCGGCCACCCCTATGTCGTCATCGACCGCCAGCCGGTGCATTACTTTTGGCGGCGCATTCTTGAGCGGCGCCAGCCGCACCGCGAGCGCCGCGCGCGCGGACAACTCCACGTCCGCTATCAGGTGTTGAAAAACGCCGTCGAACACGGCGACATGGTCTTTAGCGAAGTGACTCGACCCAAACACGAATAGATCGGTCACGCGACGAAGCGTCTTGGTGCGCTTTTCGGCCGAGCCGCTGGCGAGCGCGTCTTCCAGCTCATTGATGATTGCGGTTTGCGAGCTCATGGAACGGACGCCTCTGTGATCAGAAGGTTATGTCGACATTCACTTGGGCCAGGATTTCCGGCGAAAGGACCGGCGCCGGCTCATCGCTCAGTTGATCCTCAAATCGGCGCATCAGTCGCTCCTTGAGATCCGCAACTGTAATCGCGCCAATCACACTTTGCCCCAACTGCGCGCGTTCGTTGCCGCCGGCCGGCGTGCTGCTGGTCGCTTCCGCATAGCGCGTCAGCGCCTCGCCAAGCGCTTCGAACTCCTGCTTCAAACGGTCGAAGCTCTGCAATGCGACGACAAGGTCACGGCTCGGCTTACCGTTAGCCATGACCAGATCGGTCACGCGGCTAACCGTCTCGTCGAGGCTTAACGCATTGTCCAAAAGGAGCGCTGCAAACACCGCCAGAAACGCACCAACATCATCTTCAGTTTCTTCGACTTTCACAGCTGCGTTTCCGTGCCGATATAGCCCCATCATGCCGATACCCAAAGCGAGGTTACGACAACTTACCCATGACCTGTTCGATCTTCTCACGCAGGACCGCGGCGGTGAATGGCTTGACCAGATAGTTGTTGACGCCAGCCTCGGCCGCCTTGACCACGAGCTCGCGATCGCCGCGACCCGTCAAAAGGATAAAGGGAACTTTACGCACGACCGGATGGGACCGCACGGCGCGCAGCAGCGCCAGACCGTCCATTTCGGGCATATTGTAGTCCGAGATAATCAGATCGATCGGCTGAAGCGACGCCGTATGCATCGCCTGGACGCCATTTTCGGCTTCCTGGATTTGCCGGAATCCGATTTCTTCCAGCGTTATACGGGCCATTTGCCGCACACTGTTTTGATCATCGACGAGAAGTACTTTTACCGCACTCGCATTTGGCATTTCGTATCACTCCAGGGCGAAGCCCAAGCATTGTGTCTAGCGCGATCGATTCACGCGTTCGTTTACGCAACCATAGAGGACCGCGTCGCCGGCGCCGTATCGTTGAGCGCAGTACTCGCCGCGATATCCGACAATTTCTCGACATCGAGGATGAATGCGACGCGGCCGTTACCGAGAATTGTCGCCGCCGCGATCCCCGGCACCGCGCCATAACTTTCCTCGATACTCTTGATCACGACTTGCTGGTGGCCGCACAGTTCATCCACAATCAGGCCGAAATGCGTGCCTTCACCGGCATCGGTAATGATCACGACGCGTTCGCCGGCATCCTTAGCCTCCGTGCCGACATCCAGCAATTCACTCAACAGCACGAGCGGTACGAATTCACCGCGCAAATGCAACATGCCACGGGTTCCGATAAGGTTACTGACATCGGTCCGCGCCGGCCGCAGGCATTCGACGATTGCCGACAACGGCATGACGTAGGTCTGATCGCCGACCTTAATCACCATGCCGTCCATAACGGCGAGGGTCAGTGGCAAGGCCAACTGGATCGTCATCCCCTTACCAGCGACCGATTTGAGCGAGATGCGCCCGCCGATATCCTGGATGTTGCTACGAACGACATCCATGCCGACGCCTCGGCCTGAGATATCCGATATTGTTTCGGCGGTGGAAAAACCCGGCAGCATAACGAGGTTGGCGATCTCGTCGTCGGTGAGGCTTGCATCGGCCCGCACCAAGCCCTTTTCCTTCGCTTTTCTTAGCACGCGCTCGGAATTAATGCCGGCGCCGTCGTCCTTGATCTCGATGATAATCCGGCCGCCGCGATGTTCGGCGGAAAGACGGATGACCCCCTCCTCGCTCTTACCAGCTGCGATACGGTCGGCAGGCAGCTCAATGCCATGGTCGACCGAGTTGCGGATGATATGCGTCAACGGATCGCCGAGCCGCTCAATGATAGAGCGATCGACCTCGGTCGTTTCACCCACCATTTCCAACCGAACTTTCTTATGAGTCTTCATTGCCAGTTCGCGCACCAGCCGCGGCATGCGCTGGAAAACCGAACCGACTGGCTGGGCGCGCATCGACATGACGCTGTCTTTCAACTCGCGAGTGTGATGAATCACCTCTTCGAGGATCTGCGTTAGCCGGCCGCTGGTCCCTTCTGGAAGATCCTGGACGATCTGACCCAACATCGCCTGCGAAATCACCAATTCGCCGACCATGTTGACCACGCGATCGATACGCTCGAGCTCGATCCGAGTCGTGGTTGCCACGTGCTTTGTCGGCGGTGCTTTGGCCGCCGTGTCGGCGACCAATTGTTCGGCGCCCAGTTCCGGCACGATCGACGGCGAGATAATCTCAATGTCGGACCTCACCGGTACAAAAGGATCGGCAATCTCTATTGCAGCCTGGGACGGCGAATCGGGCACGACCTCGGATATTTCCAGATCGCTGTCGCCGGACACGAAGTCGAACACTTCATCGATCTGCGCGCGGGTTGCCTCGGTTCGTAGCGATCCGATCCACCAGATATACGGGTGATCCGGTTCGAGTTCGGCCAAAGGCGGCAGGAGATCGGTCTGCGCCACCAGGTCGAGTTCGCCGAGCTTGCGCAGCTCGCGGAGGATATAAAGCGGCTCATTGGCCTTTTTCAGCATCTCCGGCTTCGGCCGGAAGGTGATCGAATAAGATCGCTTCGGATCTACGGCCTCTGCCGGTTCGTCGAAATTGACCTGCACCGGTTTGAAATCGATGCCGTCAAAATCGGCGGCGGCCGCCGAATCGTCGCCGTCGGCCGCGGCACCGGCCTCCTGATTAATGATAAGTTCGAGCGCAGCGCGGCATTCGCCGCCGTATCCGGCCTCGATGGGCGTATTCGCGCGCGACATCGTCACGAGATCGGACAGAATGTCGCTCGCCTGCAGCAAGACGCCGACGTTGTCGTCAGTTGCCACGAGTTTACCGGCGCGCAGCCCGTCAAGCACGGTTTCAAGCACGTGGGCAAATCCGACGAGCGATTCAAAGCCAAATATTCCGGCGCCGCCCTTTACCGAATGAACGGCGCGGAACACGGAATTGATCGTGTCGTCCGAGCCTTGACCCGCACGGATATCCGTCAGGCCAGCCTCGATTTGCTGCATCGCTTCATCACATTCATCGAAGAACGTGATTTTGAGCTGATCTAAACCTGCCATGGACGGGCCCTTACCTATTCCCAGATACTAAGGAGCAACTTTACGTACCGTCGCGACAAGGCGGTCCGGATCGAACGGCTTGACCATCCAGCCCGTGGCACCGGCCGCGCGAGCCATATTTTTCTTTTCCGCTTCGCTCTCGGTCGTCAAAACTAGAATTGGCGTCGTCTTGTGATTCGGATCCAGGCGCAAGCGGCGGATCACTTCGTAACCGTCCATGATGGGCATGTTGATATCGGTGATGATGACGTCGACATGCTGGTCGCCAAGCACGTCGAGTCCGTTCTGACCGTCGACGGCTTGCAGCACGTCGAACCCAGCTTCCGCCAGCGTCAGCATGAGCATATCGCGCATCGTCTTTGAATCGTCGATGGTTAGAATTCGCTTCGCCATGGTACTCTCGCTGGTCCGTTGAGGATTAATCTGACTGACGTCGTTCTCAGCTCCGCTATCATCGGCAAGCGGCTGACGTTCATTTTCGATATTGTGGTCTTGCGGTTTGCCATCATTCGGCTCTTGCGCGATGGCTTGGCTCGTCTCGTGCGGCTGCCCGCCGGCCGGCGAGGAGCTTTCGCGGATCGTGAACTCCTGAGCCCAGTCGATACCAAGATCGTCGAAGGCGGCGAGAAACACAGGCGAGGGATTCTGAATTTCCATCGACTGACGGGATCGCGCCGCGGCGAGAACGATCTGCACGCACGGCGAGGTAATCGACCTGACCTCAGAGGCGTCGAGGCAAAGCCCACTATCGGCCTGCCGGCGCATTGACTCGAGAAAGCTCTCGGCCGCGGCGAGATCAAGCTCCTCGGGCAGCTTCATGAGGGTGTCGCTCGTAATGTCGCTCACGGGATTCTCCGACCTTTCAATCCGCTCAAACCGCGCGGCTGGCGCGGCGAGGATCGCCGGGCCGCGGTTGGGCCTTGGCGCTGTCTGCGCAGGCTTCAAGGATGCCGTCGGCCATATGGGACAAGGAATATTGACGCATTACCGCGCCGCATTCGAACGCCGCCCGCGGCATGCCATAAACCAGCGAGGAGGCTTCGTCCTGTCCGAGCGTTTTGCCGCCCGCGTTTCGCAATTCCATCATCCCAGCGGCGCCGTCTTTGCCCATTCCGGTCAAGATCGCAGCAACCGCCGATTTGCCAGCCACACGAGCGAAGGACCGGAACAGCACATCGACCGACGGCCGGTGGCCGGACACGGTCGCCCCTTCATTGAGCGCGCATCGGTAATGACCGCCGACGCGCACCAATTCCAAATGCTGAGAGCCCGGCGCGATATAGACATGGTTTGGCTCGATAATCACATTGTGGACGGCTTCCGACACCGCCATCGGGCACTCTTTGTCGAGACGCGCAGCAAACGCGGCGGTGAAGCGCGGCGGCATATGTTGAGTGACGAGGATCGGGGGACATTCCGACGGCATATCCATCAACACGGATTTCAGCGCTTCCACGCCGCCGGTCGACGCGCCGATGGCGATAATCTTGTCATGCTGGCTCGGCCTTCGTTCGGCTCGCGGCAGCCGCGCGGGCATTGGCGCCTTGCGCGCGCCGACGCGCGCGTGCGCCGCCGACTTAATTTTCGACTGCAACTCTTCGGCTAATGCTTCGATGCCGTGATTGAGATCGCCGGTCGGTTTGCCGATGAAGTCAACCGCCCCGATTTCGAGCGCCTCAAGCGTGATTTCCGCACCGGCTTGCGTCAAGCTCGAGATCATGACGACCGGCATGGGCCGCAATTCCATGATCTTGCGCAGGAAAGTGACGCCATCCATGTTCGGCATCTCGATATCGAGGGTTACGACATCGGGATTGAGGGTCTTGATGCGTTCGCGCGCAATTAGCGGATCGCTGGCAGTACCGACGACTTCGATTTCCGGGTCGGCCGACAGCAGCATCGATAGCAGCTGCCGGATGACCGGAGAATCGTCGACGATGAGAACGCGTACCGGCTTTGTCATGTTTGCTTCCATCATTCGTCGAATAGTTGGATTTCGCCCGCCATCGTTCGCGTCGACAGGCGGCTGACGTATTCGGTTTCCTCCCGAGCAACGGCTTTGGATTCGCCGGAGCCAAGCAGCCGGCGGATGACGCGACCGGTCTCGGGGTAATAGTGAATTCGGCGCGGCAGCAGACCGCCCAAATCCTGGACCGTGCACTTCAAGCCTTCGGATTCCAGATAGCGCACGATGAACCGGGAGTTTTCGGTGCCGATGGCATTTTGCGTATCGGTGACATTGCCGCCGCCGAAGACTTTGATCTCGAGCGAGCTGCGCGAGCAACCGGCCTTCATCAGCTCGTTGATGAGCTTCTCCATGGCAAAGTTGCCGAACCGGGTGGACTGCATGTCGCCTCCCCAATTTCCGCCTTTGCTGTGCGGCAACATAAAGTGGTTCATGCCGCCTATCCGCCTTTGCGGATCGCGGATGCAGGCTGCCACACAGGAGCCGAGCACGGTGACCAGGACCTCGTCGGATTTCGACGTGACAAAATATTCGCCAGGGAAAACCTTCACCATCCAGTTCGACTCGGTCGAGTCGAAAAACTTACGGGTCGCAACGGCGCTGCCGCCATTGGCGACACCGGAATCGGCTGGAGGCCGCGGTGCGGGCGATGCGCTCACGATTCTCTCCGATAGACGGTGCGGCCGACGAGTTGCAGGCCGGGATGAGAGCCGATCAGAGACTCTGAATGGCCGATGTAGAGCCAGCCGCCCGGCTTGAGCTGCTCGGTGAATCGGTCGACCAGTGCCGATTTGGTCGGGCCATCGAAATAAATCATTACGTTGCGGCAGAAAATGGCGTCGAACCGGCCCCGGAAGGGCCAGGGCTCCATCAAATTGAGACGACCGAAGGTGATGAGCTTACGTACTTCTTCTCCCATCACGATCTCATTGGGGTCGCCATCGAGCGCCTGGAAGTATTCGCGATAGGTCTTCGGCACTTCGTCGATCGAGCTGAGCGGGTACTGTCCAGCCGAGCCTTTGGCGATGACGTTGGTGTCGATATCCGTCGCCAGGATGCGAACGTCGTGATGTTCGGGATTGCGAATCTCGCGTTTGAGGACGACGGCAATGGTGTAGGGCTCCTCGCCGGTCGAGCAGCCGGCCGACCACACGCGCAGGCGCTGCCCCGACTTGCCGTGCGATCCCTGAACGAAAGGCACTGCGACGTGACTGCGAAAGTGATCGAAGTGATGCGATTCGCGGAAGAACTTCGTCAGGTTGGTCGAAATCGCGTTGATGAAGTTTTCCAGCTCGGACTCGTTCTCACTCAAATAAGTACGATATTGCTTGAACGTCGTCTGGCCGAGCGCGCGCAGGCGTCGCGACAGCCGGCTGTAGATCAGATTTCGCTTGCTGTCTGCCAGCGAGATGCCGGCTTTGCTATGAGCATACTGCGCCAAGTCGCGAAAATCCGCGTCGGAAAATTCAAATTCGCGGCTTGCGTCCGCGATCGCAAGGTCGCTCGACGCAAAAGCTGGCGTCGTCGGCCTGCTTTTTGCTACGCGCATGGCGGGGCTCATCATTTTCAGAACTCCTTCCAGTCCGGTTCGGCTTTAAGCGCAACGGCGAGCCCTGCCTGATTGCGCCCACGCGAGCCGCGATACGCGGGAATGCTTGATTTCAGCGCGGCCCGAGCGGCTGGCGCAGAATTCCGGGCGGCCCCTACAACTTCGATCGTCCGTGCCACACCGCGTAATCGGAAGAAGGCTACTCGGTCGTCCATCGACTTGGCCTGCACCTCCAGCGTTTTCGAAGTGGCAGCGTTTTGTTCGACCAGCGCCGAATTCTGCTGCGTGACTTCGTCCATCTGCGACAGTGCCTTGGTGATCTCTTCGATGCCGGTTTGTTGCTCGATGCTGGCCCCGGCAATCTCCGACACCACCGCGGCGACTTTCTCGATGGACTCGACGATCTCGGCCAGCGATCCGCCCGCTTTGTTGACCAGATCGACGCCGTCCTTGACCTGATCATTGCTGTTGGTGATCAGTTCTTTGATGTCCTTGGCGGCCTGTGAAGAACGCTGCGCCAAGCTTCGCACTTCCGACGCCACGACGGCGAAACCGCGGCCCGCTTCGCCGGCGCGCGCCGCCTCCACCGCGGCGTTCAGCGCCAGCAAATTCGTTTGCCGCGCGATCTCGTCGATAACGCCGATGATGTCCGATATCTTGCGCGAGGATGCTTCGATCTTCGCCATAGCTTCGACAGTTTGAGCGACGACCTCGCCGCCACGACCTGCGATATCGCGCGTACCGGATGCCAGATCGTGAGCTTGTTTGGCGTTCTCGGCGTTTTTTCTGACTGTGGCGGTCATCTCTTCCATCGAGGCCGAGGTCTCTTCCAAGCTGGCGGCCTGTTCTTCGGTTCGCTGCGACAGATCTGTGGTGCTGGTCGCAATTTCGGCGGAGGCATTCGTCACCTCGCCCGCCGATTCCCTGATGTTCGCGATGATCTCTCCGACCCGCTCTGCAACCAGTTCGATCGCCGCGGCGATCTGGCCTACCTCATCCTTGCGGCCGCGGGCAGGCAAAGAGACATTGAAATCGCCATCGGCGAGCTTCCTGAGTTCAGGAACCAGGGCCCTAATCGGCTGTGAAATGCTGTGTCCAATCAGGACCGACATTACGCTACCGAGAATGATCGCTCCGAGTAGATTGACCAAGAACACTGCTTGCTGGCGTTCCAGCGAGGCATCGTTTCGCGCGACCTCGCCGTCCCGCGTCGCTCTGCTGATCCCCATCAGCTCGGTGCACATTTTTTCGATGTTGGAAAAGCTGCGCGTCGCGCCGCTCATTAAGGTCAGCGCGGTCCCCACATCGCCATCGACCATGTCGATGACACCGTCAACTTGCTTGGCGTAAGTGGCGACCAGGGTCTTGAGCTTCTGTATCCTTGTCGGAACATCGTCTTGATTAAATGCCGGATTTTCAAGCGCTTTCAACTTGTCCAGAAACTCGCCCCGCATTTGCGTGGCGCCCTCGGCTAGCGTTTTGACCTTTTTCGGGTCGCTTTCGTTAGCCGCGGTCGCCATCAGTCGGTAAAGATGAACCTGCATAGCCCAGGCGGCCTGGGTGAAATCGCCAACGACCTGTGCCTGATTTACGGGGCCGTTTATCACCGCGGTGATCGCTTCGCGGTCATCGCGCTGGGCGTTCCAGGCAAACAAGCCGATGCCGAGGAGCGCTAAAATCAAAAATCCGGGCGCAACCAGCACCTTCACGCGGATTTTGAGATTTGCAAACCAGGACAACATAACTGTTGAGACATTTCGTTGGGAAAAAGGAAATAGACGCTCGGCCGCGCTCGATTTCAGCGCAGGTAGACACCGCCGCAGACGGCAGTGTCATTCAGGCGTTCGCAATACATCTGCTTGGGCTCGATTTTCTTGCTGACAGGATTGGTGAATTTATAGTCCTGCCAGAAGCTCTCCTGCTTAGCGGCGAGGGCAAGACGCTCTTTGATGTAGTATTTGCCATCGACATCCTGGGCGTCGCTCATGTCTTTGCCGACCAGCTTCGGAGTCGAACCGTGCGCCAGGACTTTTCCGTCATTGCTGTAAACGACGACGTAGAGATCGCGGTCGGCGAAGTCGCCTTTGGCGGTAAAGGCGGCGTAAGCCTTTTCGCTGCCTTCCTTCTTCACGAAGGCAACGGCTTTCTTCACCATCGCCACAGCTTCGTCCTTGGTGGAGAATTCATCGCCCCACGCCGAAGCGCAGGCACCGATGAAGCAGGCAATCGACAGTGCGATCTTGATTTTGGTCATCATGTTGTTCCCAGCGGCTGGCATTAGAATTCTTTCCAGTCCGGTTCACTATTGAACGCAGTGGCAAGGCCCGCCTGCATGCGGCCGACCGGACCGCGGTTCGCCGGGGCGCTGGCTTTTCCCGGCGCTGGCCGCTTCGGTGCGGCAGACTTCGAGCGCACAGCGGCGGCTGGCTGAGCGGGAGCGGTTGTCGCGGTTCTAAATTCGGCGTTCGCCGATCCACTGCGCAAGCGGAAGCCTGCGACCCGTTCGTCCATTGACTTGGCCTGGCCTTCGAGGGTCTTGGCCGTGGCGGCGTTTTCTTCAACCAACGCCGAGTTCTGCTGCGTGACCTCATCCATTTGCGTCAGCGCTTTGTTGATCTCGTCGAGGCCAGTGGCCTGTTCGGCGCTGGCGTTGGCGATTTCACCAACAACGGCTGTGACCTTCTTGATCGATTCGACAATTTCAGTCAGCGATTGACCGGCTTTATTGACGAGTTCGACACCGTCCTTGACCTGGCCGTTGCTGTTGGTGATCAGATCTTTGATGTCCTTGGCGGCCTGTGACGACCGCTGGGCCAAGCTGCGCACTTCCGAGGCAACCACCGCGAAACCGCGGCCGGCTTCGCCAGCTCGCGCGGCTTCCACCGCGGCGTTCAACGCCAGCAAATTGGTCTGGCGGGCGATCTCGTCGATGACACCGATAATGTCGGAGATCTTGCGCGAGGACTCTTCGATCTTCGCCATGGCCTCCACTGTCTGAGCCACCACCTGACCGCCGCGGTTAGCGACATCCTGCGTGCCTGAAGCCAAGCTGCTAGCTTCCTTGGCATTCTCGGCGTTCTTCCTAACCGTCGCAGTCATCTCTTCCATCGATGCCGAGGTCTCTTCCAGGCTGGCAGCCTGCTCTTCGGTGCGTTGCGACAAGTCGGTGGTACTGGTCGATATTTCTGCCGAGGCGTTGGTGACTTCGCTCGCCGACAGCTTGATGTTGCCGATGGTCGCTCCGACCCGCTCGGCAACCAGCTCGGCCGCATCGGAGATCTGACCGATCTCGTCCTTGCGGCCAAGCGTATCGAGATGGATGTTGAAATCGCCCTCGGCAAGCTTCTTCAATTCGACCACAAGGCGGATGATGGGCTTTACAATACTCGTTTGCACGAGGAGGAACGCGAGGGCCAGAACGAGGGCCATCGACGCCGCGATAGCACTATAAGTGATAACGATCGTCTGGTTGGTCGTGGCGGTGGCCTCGTCCGACGTCGCACTCATCATCTTTGCGATATCGTCCGATATCGTATTCATGGCCGCGGAGAGTTCCACTCCTAGCGGAGCGAGCTTGTCGAGCCGCGCCGCTGCTTCTTCGTTTTTGTTCGCGAGCGCGAGCGCGCGGATGACCTGATATTCCGGCAACAACCCGTTGAATTTCTGCTGAATGTCGGAAAGCCGCTGCTCGAATTTCGGCGCGAGCTTCTTGGTCTCTTCTACGAACCCCGAAAACCGCTTCTGTGCGGCTTCGGCTTCCGCAGCGGCCTTTTTCATCGGCTCGTCCTGCGTTTCCGCAATTATTTGCCATGTGGCCAAGCGATAGGCGATAAACGACCGGCTGGCTCTTGTTACCGTGAGCGCAGCGGCGACGTCTTTTCCGATGATGCGGGAATAGGTGTCGTCAATCATCTTCATGCTGGACGTCGCGTACCAGGTCGCGCCACCTACAACGATAGCCATCAGCAAAAAGCATGAGAGAATCTTGTAGAGGATTTTAACGTCGGATATTTTCATAGCGTCGTCGCCTGTGAACTTGATATGGACCTGGACTAGTGGACGGGACTTTCGTCTGGTTCGGTGGCTGAAACCGTCAGGAGGTGCGGCAAGTCGATCAGCGCGAGCATCACGTTTTCAATTGTGACGAGACCGGACAGGAAATCGGCGCGCGACGATTTCGCCACTTTCGGCACCGCCTGCACCTGCGATGGTTCGAACGACACGATGTCGAGCACGCGGTCAGCCAGCAGACCGACCTGGCGGGCCGCGATCTGCACGATGATGACGACATGCAACGGCGTGGCCTCGGTCAAGCCTTGGCCGAAGCGGCAACGAAGGTCGATGATCGGGACGATAACGCCACGCAAATTGAGCACGCCGCGCACGTAGTCGGGCTGGCGCGGCAGATGGGTAATTTCCGACCAGCCTTTGATTTCACGCACCGCCATGATGTCGACGCCATACTGGTCGTCGCCGATGGCGAAGCTGATGGACTGGATTTGCGTCGCTGCGGCGCGCGGGCCGCTGGCTGCGAGGGCATCCGCCGGATTGAGTTCGGCGGCATCCGGCGCGGCGGCTACTTGGGTCATGAGATCGACACTCGCTGCTGGGGCCTTGTACAAAGGTCGCGTTTCCGCCCGTGCGGGCGACCCGGACGCGCTGGTGCGGCATCCGCAGCGGACGCTAGTGGAATCCGGTGTGAAATAGATTTAATTTCCCCTAGATCGGAAGTGATATCGCAGATCGATAAACTGGATTAAGATTGGAGCGTCCGGATTGCTGTCCGATTTTATTTATAAATTCGACGCTAATATTCGACGCTTGGACGCGTGAACCACGTAGCCGTTAAGTCTATTTTGCTGAATTTGCGGCAATCATTGTCCCAGTTTATCGCCGAGGCGGCGATTTATCGGTTGGGACAAGACGCATGACTGCGAACGCACATTCTTTGATTGCCGAACTTGACGTAGCCATCGGCCACGCGTCGACGTCGCGGCAATCGCAAATTCTTCAGCGCATAACCGATCTGTTTCTCAGCGACACGATGAGCTTTTCCGAAGAACAGATCGCCATTTTCGACGACGTTATCCAGCGCTTGATCGAAAAGGCCGAGAACCCAGCGTTGGTTAAGTTGAGCACACGGCTGGCCCCGGTCGGTAATGCACCCCCGAACACCATCGCCACGCTGGCGCAAAGCGACGATGCCGCGGTGGCCACACCCGTGCTCGCGCTGTCGCCTGTGGTAACCGACGCCGTAATCGCCAAAGTTATCGTATCGTCCAAGGGCCCGAAGCACCTCGCAGCTGTCGCCGGCCGCGGCCGCATGAGCGAGGAGGTCACGGATGCCTTGATCGAACGCGGCAATCCCGACGTGCTACTCAAAGCCGCGGCCAACCCAAACGCCCGTTTCTCCGAAATGGGTTTCGTCAAAATGATCAGCCGCGCCAAGACCGACAAGACGCTAGCCGCCGTCATAGCCGCGCGCGCCGATGTGCCGGAGGAATTGGCGCCCTTCGTCAAGCTGGCCTTGGGCTAAGCCTCGCCGCGAAACAGGACGTTGGAGCGGGCGAAGGGAATCGAACCCTCGTATGCAGCTTGGGAAAACGAATTTGTATTGCTGCCGCAGACTGCGTACTAGGTCTTAAGTCGCTGAAGGGTCTAGCAATATTAAGATTTTTGAGATAATCTCCTCAACTGCTTTCGGTAGGTTATTCCGAAGCTTCGTTGTACGAATGTTGTATGCGGGGGGGCGGCATGGCGGTTCAGTACGAACGGGAGGAAGTCAACTTCACCGAACAGCGGGTCCAGAGCGCAATCAGCTACAGCCAGAGCAAGCACATCATCGGGAAGCTCGCGGAATGGCGGGATGCCAAGACGGTAGGTCTCACCTTACGTATCACCCCGCGCAATGCAGTTTGGTACGTACGGCGTAGGGACCGGAGCCTGCGCATCGGGGCCGCCGGCGAGATCAAGCTCGACACGGCCCGTTTCATTGCCGATCAGACTCGCCACGCCGCCAAACGGAAGCGGGACCTGCGCGTGTTCGTGGAATATCTGGTCGCGGCCGAGGGCAAGAAAGCGACGGCGCAATATCAGGATCAAGACGTCTTTATAGTCGAAGGCGCAGACCAGTTCGCAGACGACAATTCTAGTTGGGGAAGAAGGCGGCTTGCCGGCGACAGCGGACCAAGCTGGACGTGGACCGCGATGCGCCACTATTTCCTCGCGCATAAACTCACCACCCTCAAAGCGAATTATCGCGAGCAGTATGAGCATTTCCTGAACTTGCAGGAGTTCGCTCCGCTAGAGAACAAGCCCGTTGCGGAGCTCCGGCTTCGAGATCTCGAACCCGTGCGCGACGCGCTTGCGCGCAATCACGCGCCGTCGACAGTGTATCGCGCCATTAGTCAGGCCAAGCATATGTTGAATTGGGCATTGGAAGACAATTCTACGCGCGCTGGATTCGACGAGATGTCCACCGATTGGTGGAACAAGCGCTGGAAATTCGTCTACAAGGCCAACACGCGCAGCCGCACGCCGACGCTTGACGAAGTCGCGCGCACCTTGGTAGTCGCCGAGCATCTGGCAACGCAATGCGATGGACCGCGGCCGGGCACACTCGGAGCGCTTTGGGCGGTTGCTTTAACGGCGCAGCGAACCGGCTCATTGTTTCGGTTGCGGACGGATCGCCTGTTTGACCCGTCAAAAAATGAGAAGCGGCTTAAAGGTGGCTGGAAGGTTGCCTCGTGGACGAAGGGGGAAATGAAAGGAGGTAAGGACGGCGGACGCGCCCACATGCTGCCTATCCCTCCTAGCGCGCTGCGGATTCTCCGAAATTTGCATGATAAGGCTGGCGAGAATTCACCTTGGATGTTTCCCAGCAGGGACCCCACAAAGCGGGTGACTGCAGGAGTTCTGAACAACCTGATCTATCGGATGCAAGGACGCGTCTACGATCATACCGTCAGACGCAAGAAGAACCGGCCCGGCAAGCCAGGGCCAAAGCCCCTTCCCCGGATAGAGCCGGACAATCTCTTTGACAAGTTCGGCATCCGCCCGTGGACGCCGCACGACGTGCGCCGCACCCTCACAGGTTTTTTACTCGGGAAGAGATTAGGTGGCGCCGCGACGGCCATCCTGGGCCATAAGCTGCAGAGCGCTATTGCGGACGAACGTCAGAAGATCGCCGCGGTAACCGACACGCACTACAACACTGGTGAGAATATTGATCTAATGGCCGAGGGCATGAAGCTTTGGGTAGACGCACTTCTGATCGCCTACGCTAGAGAGAAGCGAAATTTTAGGCCGGGCGAGGGGCGCCACGGCGTTGTCTCGGTTCCGTAGAAGGGTGCAGCAGGGCTCGGCACGCATCCACAGCGCGCAAACCTTGCCTGGATACGGTCACTACGAATATCGCCGGATCGCGGCGTTGCTGCGTAGCGCCGGTTGGACGGTGAACAAGAAACGTGTTGAGCGGTTCTGGCGGTGTGAGGGGTTAAAGTGCCCGCCAAACAGCCTAAACGCGGGAGTCTGTGGCTTAATGACGGCTCATGCATCCGTCTGCGGCCGGAGTGCCCAATCCGGACCGGTCGAAAAAACACAAGTTGGAGCAGTCACAGTATCCGTAACCGAGCCCGAGCCCACAGCTAGGCCGGTCGCGAACCCAAGGCCCGGACCCTATCCCCGTCACCCCGGAAGGAACGCACAGTCCGAGCTTCGCTACTTTCGGCGATGTTTGGAAAGCTAAGACGGACGACAAGACCTTGTGTAAGGAAGTCCAATGTGACGCGGCCGCCAAGTTCCTGCTCGATACTGTTTTTGATGTATTTGATACCGAAGCTCAGATGCGTCGGCGCAGATATCGGATGAGCGGCATGCTCTATCCAGACAAAATGGAAATAGCCCTGATCATCAACGTTCCAGGTCAGGTCGATCTTTCCAGTGGGGTCGCTCAGTGCACCATGTTTCGCGGCGTTGGTGCAAAGCTCGTGCAAGACCATTCCCATGGTCAGAGCAGCCCGAGGCGCAAGAAAAACCAAGGGGCCGTTAACAGACAGCTGCTCGATTGTGGCTGTGCAGACCGAATTGCAGAGTTGCGCAAAGTCTACATTTACCCAATCGCTTTTACTCAAGGCGTTGTGTGTTTTCGAGAGCGCGATTAAGCGGCCCGTGAATGTGGCCGTGAAGTCCTCCGGACTGGCAGTCTTGCGAAAGGTTTGCTGCGCCAAAGACTGCACGGTTGCGAGGGAGTTTTTCACTCGATGATTCAATTCGTCAATAAGAATGCTCTTTGCCTTTTCGTCACGAGCAAGCGCGAGAGAAGCGTCGCCAAGGGCGGTGCTGACCTCGGTAAATTCCTTGATTCCCGTGCTGAAATTTCCGACCGCATTACGCTGCCCTAAGAGCGCAGCATCATCCCGCAGCCGCAGCACCTGAGGTGTCATGTATTGCGAATACAGACCGGAAAGAAAAATTGCGAACAAAAGCCCGAGCGCAAAGGTACCAACCGTTACCAGCGCAGCCTGCCTGATAGGAGCTTTAAACGCCGCAGCTGGGATTGCGGCCACCGTCACCCAGCCGGACAGCTGCGATTTTGCATACGCATCGAACACCTCCGTTCCATCGAGCGTGGTGGAGTAAAACGTCCCTGTATTTCCAGTAAGACTTTCAGCGAACGCTGTAGTGGCAGTCTTGCCAACGTACTGATCGTGATCGCGGGTTCTCACGATAATGCGAAATCTTTTATCAACCACTGAGACGAGCCAAAAAGATTTAGCTGCGCTGTTCTGTTCGACAACCCGGCGTATAGCGTCGGGTGGGATGGCCATGTTGAGCAAAAATGTGCCCGCGCCGATCTTAAAGGGGACTTCGATGATAATGAAATCTTTTCCCGTGGCAGCGCCACGATAAAGATCGGATACGACGGGCGCGTTTCTCTCCACCGCAATTCGGTCGGCGGCCAGGAGAATGGGATCAGTGGTCTTGGGCAAGAGGCTGCCCCACGGAAGGGCTGTGTTGACGTACTGCTGACCGTCGGCAGCGTTCCGCACGGCGATGATGGTCCCCGGCAGGAAGCCGGCCACTTCTTCGGCTTGCCGATAAACGACTTCGAAGTTGCCCTGCCGCGCCGCATTGGACAGCGACAACGTGCGGAGTGCGGTCAGGCCCTCTTTGAGCACTAGGTCAATCGCCTCGGAAATATCACGAGCCGCGTTCAGCGCCTGGCGCTGCGTCTGGTCGCTCGCATTATTAACGTAGCGAGCGGAAATGATGGCGATCGCCACCGCGAATGGTATCGCCGCAAGAGCCGCCATGACGGCAAGGTGCGTCCTGAACTGCCACTCTTTAGCTCGCACCCTGCCCTGACCCCGAGCTTAGTTACGACCCGGCAAAACTCTTGACTCGGAACAAAGTTCCATGTTGGAAAAGCGCCCTCGGCCGGCCTAAAAGTAGAAATTACCATGTTTTTGGCGAACAAATGCGTGTTGGTCGTCGAAGACGACTATTTAATCTCGGGTCTTTTGGAAGATATGCTGGGTGACCTCGGCTGCACCCATGTAGTTGTCAGACCGAGCGTAGAGGCGGCGGTCGATGCCCTCACCAGCGAGTCCCCTGACGTCGTCATTCTCGACTTGAATCTAAATGGCCGTTCGAGCCTCCCGGTGGCTGAAATCCTACGGCAACGAAAAATCCGGTTTGCTTTTGCGAGCGGTTATGACGCTGCCGCGTTGCCGCCTGAGTGGCGAGCCGAGGTCGTTATACAAAAGCCGTTCACGCAGAACGAACTCAAACAGAAGATCCTGCAAGCTCTAGCGTAGAATCGGAGTGGATGTCGCTGCCCATTGTAGTGGTGGCTTGGGGTACTGTCGGTTACCGAACACAGGCAAAGTTCTTTCAATCTAGAAGCGCTCGCTTTAAATTCTCCGACGTTACAATCGCTTACGCATGCTCTTCTAGGAGGGCTAGTTGCGCGTCTGGTGGCAGCGTTTTGTCAGCCATAAGGTTCAATTGAACTGGTTGGGGTCGTTGGTGTTTGCACTTTTCTGTGTGGGCGCCGCCACTCTCGCCCGATTCCTTCTGGGATGGCTTATCGGCACCAACCTAGCTTTCGCGGCCTATTTCCCTGCTGTTTTGTTCGCCACCCTGTTCGGGGGCGTGCTCACGGGATATCTCGCAATCGGATTTTCCATTGTGATCGCCTGGTGGGCCTTCACGGCCCCCTATTTCGTCTTTTTCCCGATCGCTATGGTCGATGTCGCGAACATTGTCGTTTTCGCGTTGTCGAGTCTGATGGTTGTGTGGCTGGCTGCGACCCACCGCGCCCTGGTCGCAAAATACGAAGCCCAGGACCAGGAAAGGGCCTTGCTGGCTGGAGAAATCCAGCACCGGTCCCGGAATATTCTGGCCACCGTCGATGTGCTGGTACGCAAAACGATTCCTGATCAAGAACTCGGGCAGACGCTGATCAAGCGTATCCATGCCGCCGTTAGCACTGACAACGTCTTGGATGATCGGCGGGGGGTCCCCACGCTGCGCGGCTTGTTGGCATTGGAGTTAGCGCAGAAGTATGGACCTCAGATCGAGCTCGAAGGCCCGGACGTCATCCTTAGCTCACCGATCGCGCGGGGGCTGCAACTTGTATTCCATGAAATGGCAACGAACGCCTTGAAATACGGCGCGTTGTCCGAAATGGACGGCAGGGTGTCGGTTAAATGGTCGCAACAGGAAAAAGTCGTCACCATCATCTGGTGCGAAAACGACGGGCCCAAGGTGGCCGCGCCGAGCAAGTATAATTTTGGATCAAAGCTGATCCTCGGAACGCTTAAGCAAATGTGCGCGGAATTTGAGCCGACATTTCCGGAGACCGGCTACTGCTACAAGATAGTTGTGCGCACCGACTGATAGGTGGCGTCGCCCGTGACGGACGGCCTTTTTTAAAAAAGGCAACTTGCCGATCTACGTGAGTCCGACACCAGACGTAGCAATTAGGTTCCTGAGTTTATTTGATGCCTCTTTTAGATAAACCCTGCCTGCCCCGTGCGTTGCCCTTACTACAAAACAATTACACGCCAGCCTTTTTCGGCCCCTGGTGTTTGAGAGAGTCGGTTGGCGTGCCGCCCAGCTCTTGCCGCAAGCCAGAGCAGAGCATGGACCCCATCCCCATCTTGATCGTCGAAGACGAATTTCTCATCCAAGACCTTTTGGAGCACGAACTTAAAGAGGCCGGCTTTGCGGTCGTCACCGCATCGACCGCCGATGATGCCTTCGAACGGTTGAAGGCAGAAATGTCCTACTTCCGCGCGCTGGTGACCGACATCAATTTGCAAAGCGAAGTGTCGGGTTGGGATGTCGCGCGTTACGCCCGCCGAATGAACTCGGGGATTCCCGTAATTTATATGACCGGGGACAGCGGTGCGGATTGGGCCGTCAACGGTGTTCCAAACAGCATCCTAGTTACGAAGCCCTTTGCGCCCGTTCAAATTATAAGTGCTGGGACAGCTCCTGAATGCGGGAAATACGACGGGCGTCTAAAGAAAAAAACGAACTGACATGTCCCGTTCGCGGCGGACCCCTGGAGTACCTCCGCGCGCTCTTTGTTTTCGCGCCAAACCGCGAGGCCAAACTTATGTAAAGGTTCGAGCCGAACGTCTTTCGGAACCATTTTTGAAAGGCGACGTTAGAGGCCACATCAACTGGGAGATGTGCCATGCCTGGACAGAGCAAAACCCTCGAAGACCTGTTTCTCGAAAACCTCAAGGATATCTATTATGCCGAGAGGAAAATCCTCGTGGCCCTGCCGAAAATGGCCGAGGCCGTGAATTCCGACGAACTCCGCGCCGCGTTTGAAAAGCACGTGGAAGAAACGAAAGGCCAGGTCGAGCGCCTCCAGCAGGTGTTCAAGCTGGTCGGGCAGCCCCCCAAGGGCAAGACCTGCCCGGCAATCCTGGGGCTAGTCGAGGAAGGCGATGAAGTCATGGAAGACTTCGAGGATTCCGCCGCCCTCGACGCCGGGCTCCTGTCCGGCGCCCAAGCGGTAGAGCATTACGAAATGGCCCGCTACGGCACGCTGGTGGCTTGGGCCCAGCAGTTGAACATGCCGGAAGCCGCAAAACTTCTGCAGCAGACCCTCGATGAAGAGAAGAAGACCGACGCCGCCCTCAGCAAGCTGGCTGGCGGTGTCATAAACCAAAAAGCTGCCGCTTAATAACAGGGGCCCCTAGCGGGCCCCCATTTTCTTGGAGCACCGGATGCGTGACAACAAATCGGAACGTGGCAAACCCGACCGTTCATAGGGTCGCTGGAAATGAAGGCTACGAGGTCAATTACTTCGCCAACAAGTACGGGATCTCCCGCAAGCAGGCGCGGGGGCTATCAAGAAAATCGGGAACAACCGTGACAAGCTTAATAAGGCTGCCGAGCCTCTTCCCGAAAGGGCGATGATTCATCCAGGAGAATAGGGGGGACGCGCATGCGCGCGTCCGCCCGTTGACTAAGCGCCAGCCCACCATTTACTTATCGGTTGCCCTACCTTCGTCCCCGCAAATCATCCAATCAATTTCCTTCCGAGGGAGCGGTCTTCTACCATGCGGCCCGCGGCGTCGTTGCCGCGCCTCGAAATGCTACATCAAATGACATAAGCGATCCGTGGTCGGACAATTACTTCGTGCGCCATTGATATGCTGCACTGCAGCAACCACGTAGCTGATGATGTGATGCATTTCGGTCCGGAGATGAACCCCCGTGCTTGGTTTTCGAAAATCGAACGGCGCCTTCGGCAACATGCTCAAGCGATTTGATGGAGTTCTAAAACAGTTCCGCTCCGCCACGCCCGCCCGCGCACGAACCTCCCTCATAGCAATTGATCGTCTGTTCGAAACGGAAGAATTCGGCTCCAACCCCGGTCAGTTGCGCATGTTCAGCTACATGCCGCCTCCTACAATCGGACAGCTCCCACTTGTCGTCGTGCTTCACGGCTGTGGCCAGACCGCAGCCGGATACGACCACGGCGCCGGATGGTCCACGCTAGCTGACCGGTACGGCTTCGCCGTGTTGGTGCCCGAGCAACAACGGTCCAACAATCCGAACGGTTGCTTCAACTGGTTTCAGCCGGAAGACGCCACGCGCGGCTCCGGAGAAGCCGCCTCCATCCATCAGATGGTTCAGGCAATGGCGCGCGATCACGGGATCGATCCTCGCCGCGTGTTCATAACCGGGCTGTCAGCCGGCGGCGCGATGACGTCCGTCATGCTGGCCTGTTACCCGGAAACTTTTGCAGCCGGCGCGATTATTGCCGGGTTGCCCTACGGTGCGGCTTCCAACGTGCAGCAGGCCTTTCAAAGCATGTTTCAGTGCCCGCAGCGCCTGGCAAAGGACTGGGGCGATCGGGTGCGCGCCGCAGCCGGAAGGCACAAGGGGTCATGGCCGCGCATTTCGGTCTGGCATGGCGGCGCCGACAAGACCGTGATCCCGACCAACGCCCTGGAGATCGTCAAGCAATGGACCGACGTCCATGGTCTGGCGGCCGTGCCATCCAAGGAGGACAGGGTCGCGGGTTTTCCACGGCAGGCTTGGCTCAACGATGCTGGCGAAGAACTGGTTGAAACCTACACCATTCCCAACATGTCGCACGGGACACCGCTCGCGACGGGAGACGGTGAAGTAGAGTGTGGCGCTGCTGGCCCCTTCCTTCTCGACGTCGGGATCTCATCGACCTTTCATATCGCGCGGTTTTTTGGCCTCACACTGCACGGCCCACGACCAGTTAGTGCTGCGTCACGCTTGAATCACCCCGCAGCGAACCATCACCCCCTACCCTTCCAGGCCGAGCCCTTGCACGGCGAAGCACGGGACGATGCGCCAGCTCAACGCTTCCGAAAAGAATTGGGCCGCGATCGGATCGATATCAGCGCGGTTATCTTGCGAGCCCTTGAGCAAGCTGGGTTGAAAAGCCGCGGTTAGGCTCTTTGCATGTTGAAGCGGCCTAAAACCAGCTTCTCGTTATGTGCGTGACCGCGCCGGTCGTCTCCAGTTCCAGACTGGAACGAACTAGCTTGTTTGGAACTCTGTTGCGGGGTTACCTTGCTCCCCGAAGACAGAATGTAGGACATCGGTTGAGCAACGTTTCGTCAGGAATGGAGGAAGCGATCGGCAGCCCCCTCGTGCCGAGGGGTGTCGTAGGCGAAGGCACCCGTGTCTTTGATTGGTCTGCCAACCCCCTCGGAACGCCTGAACGGTGGCCGCAAGCGCTGAAAGTGCTGGCGCCCATTGTCTTTACCGCAAGTCAGCCGATGTTCCTGGTATGGGGTCCGGATCGCATCTTCCTCTACAATGACGCTTTCATTCCGATTGCCGGGCGCAAACATCCGGAATTCTTTGGCCGTCCAAGCCGCGAGGTGTGGGCCGAAGCGTGGACTGAAATCGGGCCTATGTTCGACCGTGTATTCGCCGGCGAGCCCCTGCATATGACCGGGTTCAAGGTCCCCCTTGACCGCAACGGCCACATTGAAGATGCCACGTTTGACTTTTCCTACACGCCCGTGCGTTCTGCCGAAGGCGTCGTTGAGGGTTTATTTGGGGTCTGCATCGAGACGACGGAGAGAGTCCTGCGCGAGGAGCGCCAATTGCAAACGGCTCAACGTCAACGCGACCGCATCTTCGAGATGAGCCGAGACCTTTTCGCGGTAGCGACCTTCGACGGATACCTAAAAGCTATCAATCCCGCCTGGTCACGCTATCTCGGTCGTTCTAGCGAAGAACTCCTTGCCATCCCATTCGCAAACATCATCCATCCAGACGATCTTGCCGCAACAAGTGACGTCATTACCCGGTTGCTACGGGACGAGCCCGTCCACCAGTTTTTGGTTCGGCTACTTCACGCCGATGGTTCGGCGATCTCTTTCGCATGGTCCGCAACACCGGAGGGCGCCGATGAAGGCACCTTTTTTACGGTGGGACGCGACATAACCGAAGAGCAGCGGCGCGAGGAAATTTTGCGTCAAAGCCAAAAGATGGAAGCGGTCGGACAACTGACGGGAGGCCTTGCTCACGACTTCAACAATTTGTTGCAGGCCGTGCACGGCAGTCTCGACCTCATTCGCCGGCGTCCAGAAGATACCAAACGCGTAATGCGTCTGGCTGAAAATGGGCTTCAAGTCGCGGAACGCGGCGCAAAACTGACCGCGCAACTGCTCGCCTTCTCGCGTGCGCAGAAGTTGGAATTGCGGGCCGTGTCAGTAGCTCCGCTCATCGCCGGCATGGACGAACTCCTCAAGCGTTCGCTTGGACCTCGGGTTCACGTTCGACTCGACCTACCAGACGCAGGGCTAAGCGTACTGGCCGATCCGATCCAGTTGGAAATGGCGATCCTGAACCTTGCGATCAACGCGCGTGACGCAATGCCCAATGGCGGGGACTTAATCATCGCTGCGCGTCGCCAGATCTTGACGCGTGACCCGGAATTGTCGGCAGGGTCATATATCGAGATTAATGTGTCTGACACGGGGCACGGCATGTCGGCATCAGACGCGGCGCGGGCGTTTGATCCATTTTTCACCACCAAAGGCGTGGGCAAGGGCACGGGACTGGGCTTGAGTCAGGTTTATGGGATGGCCCGGCAAGCCGGCGGCGTCGCTCGCATCCAAAGCCGCCCATCCCTTGGGACATCCGTCATTCTGCTTCTCAAGTCGGTCGAAACCCCGCCCGAAAGCGTCGTGACGAAACACCACGCCGACATACCCGCTGAGCTGATCGAGCGCACGGTGCTCGTGATTGACGACGATCCGGATGTCCGTCATTTCTTGTCCGACTCTCTGGAGTCTTTGGGCTATCGCGTTCTTCTGGCGGAAGACGGGGAAAAAGGGTTGTCGATACTGGAAACGGCGAAACCAGATGTCTTGTTACTCGATTTTGCAATGCCGGGGTTGACCGGTGCGGAAGTCGCCGATCGCGTTAGAGCAAAGCATCCGGCATTGCCGATCGTTTTCGCCACAGGTTATTCGGAAACCGCGGCCATCGTCGAAGCCGTGGGGGAAGCCGCCGTTGTATTGAGAAAGCCGTTCCGTGTGGATGACCTGGAGGCTGCCCTACGCGATGCCGTCGGCGTCTCGTAGGCCGCTTATCGTCTTGGTCGGCTGCAGCTCGTTGGACGCACGCAGTTAGCCATTGTCGCCTCCTGCTTGTTTCGCAAAGGAACAACTACGCGCTAGTTTGTTTTCCGAGACGCGTAGTGTGTTTCAAGAGGAGTGACCATGACAAAGTATGTTATTGCAGCGGCGATTGCCTTGTCCGCCATGGGATCTGCGGCAGTTGCCAGAGAATATGCCTGGTGCGCTTAGTACGGCGCTGCCGGCACTGGCGGCAGGAATTGCGGCTTCAGCACTACCGACTCAGCGGACGTGAGCGGCGTTGGTGGCTTCTGCGAACGCAACCAGTTTTACACCGCTCACCAACGACGGTAGACGGAACGCCTCCGAATCTCCGAATTGAATGCGTGTCAGCGAATTGGTTTCTCTGGACGCCTCCGGCGAGGGGTTCGCTAAAGGAAAGATAAGATGATGCGCATCGGAATTATCCTAGCCTCTACCATCGCATTTAGTTCAGCCGCCGTTGGTCAATCACTTTCGGCCACTGACATCCACCCTTCCGGTGTCGGAAGCAGACGTGCCGTCAGGTTTTTGATATCTGCCTGGAATGACGCCAAAGTTTTTCGCCATGGTATACCGACCGGATCCCCGCGTTCCGTCGATACAGGACAATGTTACGCGTTTGCCACTGAGGGACTTCTTCCGTTCTGAAGGCAACCAACTCTGCTTAAAGTTCAAGGTGCTCAATGATGGTCAGGAGCAATGCTATGGTCGACAGCCCAGGTAAGTTTGCCTTCACTGCAGCGGCGGGTTTGGTTACTGCCTGCCAGGTCGTGAGAAGAGGAAGCAGAAGTTTCAATCCCGATTGCGACTCGAAGCTATTCGCTCAGGCGATTTCTGATTCCTTTATTTGAGTGAAAGAGCGGCGCAGCACCTGCGATGCTGCGCAAAAGTTTTCTTCAACTTTCTCCCTTGCGTCCTCGCGTCGGACTGTACGGCCCTTTGCGTTGGCGCTTCAGGCCTTCGGGAATGCTGTCATCCGGCGGGGTCGTTTCTGCGCGAACGTCGGCCCCATGCTGCGCCTTTTCATGTGCTGTCGACAGCTGCTGCATCGGCTGCGTTTCGATCGGCGGGGCGGCGCTGTCACGCGCACCGTGGCGCTCGTCGCGCAGTTTGTCCTGCTGTTGGGCCTCAGGCTGACCGTGATGGACACTGTTTCCTTTGTAATGGGTCATGACCGCCTCCATTTTCGTCATTGCCAACGACTGAATTTTATTCTTGGTTCCTTGGTTGATTATTTATTGCGCAGTGACGGGACCGTACGGAACTGCGGCGGGTTGGCCCGGTTGTTTCGACGAGACGGCGCTCGGCGTTCGTTAAAAGCATCTCGACGAGAAAGTCGAGCCAGAATTATGGGCATAGCAAAATGGATGAATCTCATGGACGACAAGAAAAGCCACTCGGTGACGGACGAACCTTGGAAGCATCCCGGACAGAATTCCGTGGACCCTGACAATCAGCATCCGATCGACGATGCAGCAGAGCAGGAAGCGCGAGCGAGAAAATCACAATGGGACAAGGAGATTCCAAAAAATGAGGGTATGGGGCGGTCAGAACTTTTTGACGAAACCGGTTCACGTTGAGGAAGTCGCGCCCGGCGCACGACGCATCGTCTGGCTCGAATCTGATCATGACCAGGGCCGCTATCAATCATTTTTTCCACCTGAGGTCAGCTTTACGCGCTGCACCGCAATAGACCGGCTTCGTTTTGGTCAACTTGTGATGAAACGCCCAGTCCCAAAAATCCCAGAGACAATATGCGAAAAATTCGCCAGCTCGATTATTCGCGCGCACAGAGTCGTGAGTGGCTGAGTTTTCGCGAACAATCTTGCGGCATGCGCCAAACAAAGATCGTGGAGCCGAAAGCGAAGTAGCTCCAACGGAAACTTCTCGTCGATGGAATCCCGTGCTATGGCAGGAGCGGTAAACTTCGCCATCATCCTATAAAGAACTTCATGAAACCCCTGAACGAACAAGCGGCCACTAAAGAGCCTGACAGGACAGAGCACTTCTTCCAGTGCCCTTTATGTGGTCAGTGGGTGGACGGCCGCGATATTGACCAGGTTTATTTACATAAACAGCCACTACCTCACCCTCCCGGCGAGACGAAACATTAAAGCCGCTTCTTCTTCGGCCCCTCGCGGCGGACACCCTTAAATTTTTTCTTGCTCTTCTTTACGGCCATGAACTCACCCGTGGTCATGTCCCGCTTCGTCCAAGCTGACTTACCCATGAGCTTGCCTTTGATCTGAGAGCGCTTACGGACAGCGCCCTTACGTGCATTATCGCCTACTGGTTTGTTGACCGCCATTGTCGCCTCCCTGCCGGCTAAAAATGCGGGGAACGATGAAAGGTTCCCTGCGTTTTATGAGCCCGGTCACGGATGTACTGGCGGTTCTAAGCCTCCCGCGGTCACCAACGTACGGAAGCTTTTTGTATCTCGGTTACAAAAAAATGGCCCCTCGGAGAAAGGGCCATTAATATCGCCCGCTAGTGTATTGACGCCTATTAATGTTCGGTCGAAAATTCACGGGGCCTTGAGGTTCAGGGAACGCACGCTCATCGTTGCAGTTACCTGAATATGATGAATTTCCGCCCGCTTGCCATCGTCTGTTGTCTTCTCCTTGTGGTGCCTGCTGCCGCTCAGCAACCACAGGAGACAAAACCCGATCATCAAGACAGCAACAGCAAGGGGACCTCACCAGAGGGCACGGGCTCTACAGGCTGGACTGGAGGCTTAGGAGCATCGCGCATCGGAATTGATCCGGCTACGGACGGCTCCCGTACTCCTTCCAAGGAAACTGCGGACGGGATGCCTTACGTCGTCTCTGGCGTAGATCTCAAGGGTCCGCCGGTACATTTTCCCCCAAACAAGACCCCCGAATAACTGTGGTGTCGTGGAGCCGGTGAACACTGGGTCTTTTGGCCACTGGCAGGTTCCGACCACCCCTAGGGCTTCGACTCAGGCTTCCCCGGGGCTTGAATTTTCTTAGCCTAGTTGGCCGCGAACCGGCTGAATGTCGGTATCCGGTGCAGGTCGGCGCGGTTTGAACGCAGCCTGTGCGACACACCGCTTCACCGCCAAGCTTTACGCTGTCGCGCATCTGCAGGAACACCGTCTCTTTCTTAGCCATTGTCAGCTCGTGTTTCAAAGCTTGCGCGCTTTAAAAGCTCCGGTTCACGCGGCCCTCTATTTATTAAAGAAACCCCCGCAACTAGTGTGCGGGGGCTGCTTTTATGAGCGGCGAACTACTTCGTGTTGACCGTGCCGTTCACGTTGGCGCCTGTACCGTTGATGTTGGCACCTGTGCCATTGCGCTTCAGATTGGTGTTGGTCTGCACATCCGCGGAGGTATTTGTCCCGGTCGTCCCACCGCTTGTGGGGGTATTCACGCCGGGCGTACCAACCCCTGTACCGCTGCTCATGCTGCTTGACGAAGATGTCCCGCCAGACGCAGCCCCCGCGCTACCGGATGCGCCCGCAGAGGCGCCGCCTGCGCCGCCACCGCCACCTCCGCCGCTTTGAGCAAACGCGGCGCCGGTCAGGAATAAAGCGGTCGTCAAAACTATTACGCCGATCTTCTTCATGGGTTCTCCTTTGTGAGCCCCCCGACCAAAACGCCCATCATTGTTCTCAGTTCCCACTTATGACGGTGGGGCTAGCAAACACCTACAGATTTCCGGACGCTCGTAATCCGGGACGGCAGCGTGTCGCTTGTATCCCGGACGTCATCTACTGTTTTGGTGAGCGGCGCGATGCTCGACGGCCACGGATCACCGACGAGCTTGCTCATCGGCTTGCCTAAAGATTGCGCGCTGATCCCTCGTGGTCCTCAGCCTAACCTGTAAGACCGCAGCGCGTCTTTTCACACCCGACACAGTCCGCTTGATCTTCGCGGCGATAAGGACGGCGGAGGCGTTGGCTTCCGCCATTCGCCGAATGGTGTCGTCGTCCTCTAGGGTCCAAGCACTTCCCGTTCTCGCGAGGCCCATGACTATGGCTCCGAGATGGGAGGGCTCGACACACGGGCATAGGAGCGCGAAATCTGATCGTACTCTCTCAACAGCCCGAGAGCGGAGTTCGCGATTTTTTGAAGATCACGCTCCCCCGTACAGACCAATATCTCTATATAATCCCGAAGCCTTTCCGGGCCTGTGAGGCGCTCATCAGAAGAGAGGCCGTGGAAGGTGTTGAAGGAAGTCCAAGCTACCCTATAGGCCGCTTGAACGACGGACAGTTCTTCGCCTTCGACTACTGACATGGCACATCCCAGATTGCATATCAGACGGCCAATAGAACTACGTCGAACAAAAACGGTTCCCAACGAGGAGCAGGTTCCAATGTCATGTATTGGACAGAGGTGCACGCGTTAAACCTAATTTTTTATCTCTCTTGGCCGAGACCGGGGCGCTTCGGTACGATCTTTTTTCGACGGGGAGCCGGTACAATGCCACGCCTCTCGCTGCTGCTTTTAGCAATGGCAATTTTCGCTAGTTCAGCTTCTGCTCAAGATGAGAGATTTTCCGACCCAAAGTTTATGCCTAAGCGCGGTCAACTCGCGAGCGGCCCCGTGGCAGGCACGGCGGCTCCCACTGCGGCAATTACCGCGCCGAGCATCTCATTCTCGCCCGTTCAAAAAAACGGCGTTGACACCCGGCCAGCCGCCCGGAGGTGAAGGCGGGTTGCCTCCTGAAATGATTATCATCAAAAAAATGACGCCAACAGATAGGTCAGAGGTCGATGGCAATGAGTTCTCGCATGACAGAGGAACTTCTGCGCCCTCTTCTGATTCCGAGGAGCTCCGACGAAACGCAAATCGTTGACAATCGGACCGAGATCAAAACGCACACGCGTTATGACAGCAATCGAGCTCCATGTCGTGCGTTGCACGCAGAACTTCGAAGTCCCGCTAAACGTTTCTGAGATCTTCCATGATTCGCGGAATCTCGCCGGGTATCTCGCGCGCCAGAAAGCCGACTGCGCCAAGTTTTCTTGTTAAGCGTTGTCCCGCCTCCGCGTGGAGATAGGTGCTCCAATACGCTGCGGCCTCAAGCGTGGCGCCCCGCGCCACGAGCCCAGTTAAAATGCCCGCCAGGGTGTCGCCCGATCCTGAAGTCCCCAATCCGATGCAGCCGTGATCGCACACCCAAGACTCACCTGCTGGATTGGCGATATACGTCAAGGCGCCCTTCAGCGCGATAACCGCGCCCGTCATCCCGGAGGCCTTTAGTGCGAACGCCTCCGGATTCCGCTCGATTTCATCGCGGCTAACGTTCATAAACTTTGCCATTTCACCGCAATGGGGCGTTGCTACAACGCTCCCTTTATGCGCTCCCAAGACGTCACAGTGCTCCCGCATTTGAACGAAGGCCTCAGCGTCCAGGATGAAAGTAGGCCCTGACACCTTCGTTAATAACTCCAGAGTGACCTGGGCGACGGCGGCCTCGTCCACCATTCCAGGTCCTATCAGGATCGCATCGCAATCCGAACCTACCACGGTCAGCCGGTCAATTACGGCAAGTGCTATTCCTCCCGCTGGGGTTTCATGACAGCCAATCACGAGGGCCTCTGGCATGGCGACACGCAAGTGGTCGGCTGCGGTGCGGCAGGTCGCGACTTGCAGTATTCCTGCGCCGGCACGCAGCACCCCCAACGACGCGAGCAGTGCAGCACCGACGATCTCGACACTACCCGCGACAACAAGCGCGCGGCCACGCTGCTGCTTGTCGGCGGCCTCTCGATGATCGGGGAGCGGGTGGGTGCGGAGGTAGGCGGCGGTGATCTTCTGCATGATCACCCCGCGGTGACTTTACCGTCGGGCGCCGAGGTTACAGGCGTACCTTCGCGTTCGAGGGGGGCCACGAAATTGTAGTGCTCCAGCACCAGCTCGCCCGAGCCATCGCGCTCGGCGTTGAAGGTGTACTCCGTTACGCCGCAGTTCGCGACATCGCCTAAGGCATCAATAGCGAGGATCGCCTTCTCATCCATATTTTCGAGGAGATACCGCATACACAGGACCACCACCTGGTGGCCAACCACAAGCACCCGCTTACCCCCGTAATGAAGGCTTATAGTATCGAGGACGCTACGCAGACGAAGAATGACGTCGCACCAACTCTCACCCCCCGGCGGTCGATGGTAGAATTTGCCAAGCAGTCGGCGGAGCTCTGCTTGTCGCGCATAGCGTTGCTCGATACCGAGGCGGGTCAGCCGGTCAAGGACCCCGAATTCCTTTTCACGAAGACGCTCGTCGATAGTGAGTTTCGAAAATTGCGGCGACAGGCCACCTTGCTTTTTGATGATTTCCGCAGTGCTAACTGCGCGGAAATAGGGCGAGCTCAGAACGACGTCCGGGCGGAGAGATGGTTCTAGCTCGGCAAACCAGCGGCCCAGCGCATGAGATTGTTCTTTTCCCAAACTGCTCAAAGGCACATCGACATCCCTACTTTCGATGTCGATCTCGGCTTGACCGGCTGCGTGCGCCGCGTCGCGGGCGACATTCCCCGCACTCTCGCCGTGGCGGATGACCCATAATTTGTTCGGCCAACGCAGCATCCTGCCCAATCCGTTTGTAGGCGACCTTTGCGGTCGCGGCCCGGCAATGATCTCCAAGCACACAGCAACGCTTGCGGACGTGCAAGGTTGCAGTGGCCGGCCGGCGCCCGGCCACGGCCAAAGGTAGTTGCCTTGACGTAGTACCCAACGCGTGGATCCGGTGCGGCCTCCGCCCCGCCGGATCACGTGGCACGCCCTTTAATTTACCGGCGCTGACCATTCAGTTTATTGTTTGGAAACGAGCCGCGAACCACCAGGCCCTCCGGAGGAAAATCCAAGCTGACGGTCCCGCCGAGTTCTTCTTGGATATGCTGTTCTTGATGTATTTCACACCAAAATTGACGCTTTCCGGTGGTGCAATCGATCGCACGGCCCTTTCGATCCAGACAAAATGGAAGTCACCTTTGTCATCCACATTCCAGGAAAGATCCACTTACCGGTCGGATCGGCGAGCGGGCCATGCTTGGCTGCATTGGTGCAGAGTTCATGGAGCACCATTCCCATTGTGAGGGCCGCACGGGGGGAGAGCACCAAGGGGCCACTCGTCGAAAGCTGTTCGATGTTGGCGGGCATCGATCCAGTCTGTTTTGCTCAGCGCGTCGTGGGTCTTCGACAGGACGAGTAAACGCCCCGTGAAAGCCGATTTGAATTCCGCGGAGGTTGCGTTCTTGCGAAAGGTCAGCTGCGCCAATGATTGGACCGCGTCGCGAGCGAGTTCTTCAACGATGATTCAATTCGTCAATCAGCGTACTCTTCGCTTTTCCGTCCCGGGCTAGCGCCGCGGATGCATCGCCTAGCGCTACACTAACTTCGGTCAGCTCCTCGATTCCCGTCGCAATGATGCCCACCGGTTTGCGTTGGCCCAGTCGGGACGCCCCATCGGGAAGCCTCAGCACCCTCTCTGTTATGTAGTTCGAATATCGAGAAGTTAGAAATACTGCCAACAGCAGACCCACGGTAAAGTACTCCCCGCCGCCATAACCGCCTGCTTGATCCGGAAATTGAATTCCGACGATCCGGGTTTCTCATACACGTCGTTGGCCACTGCGTGCACGCGTTAGCGTCGCGCCTGCAAAACACCCTTCATGTTCGAAGAGGCTCTTGATCGTTGGGCTTGTATTAGTTGTCGTTGCGCGGCGGTTGGCTAAGGACTGCGGAGAACGCCGGCCGCTTTCCTCACGACCCTCCGGAGCCCGGTTCCGCCATGGCGCGATGCTGTTTGGCGAGGCTTTCGGCAGGCATGACATGGGCTGCTGCAACGGTAAGCTTGTTCTTGATGCCGCTCACCACGCCGCTCTCGCCCGCCATCATCGCCTCGAAGCCGTCTTTGGCTACTTTCGCCGGATCATCTTTTTCGGCCTGCCCAACTTTCGTATCCAGTAAATCCGCGCGTTTGAAGAATTCGGTCTGCGTTGCACCAGGCATCAGGCACGTCACGGTGATACGCGTGTCTTTCAGTTCTTCGCGAATGGCGTACGCGAACGAATCGAGGAAAGCCTTTGTGCCGTTATAAACTGCCTGAAACGTGCCCGGCATGAACCCGGCGATTGAGCCGGTGATGAGAATGCGGCCGTCGCCTTGCTCGCGCATGTCGCGGCCTACTTTGTGAATGAGATACGCGGTGCCCGTGACGTTGGTATCGATGACAAAGCGAATGTCGTCAAAATTCTGATCGAAAAAGCTTTTACCCAGGCCGCGCCCTGCATTGGCCAACAGCGCGGCAACCGGCCGGCCGCCTATTTTTGCGTAGAGTTTATCGACGCCTTCAACCGTCGACAGGTTAGCCTGAACAGTCTCGACCTTACCGCCTTCTCGCCGAAGCTGGTCGGCGGCGCTTTCGATCTCCGCCTCATCGGCGGCGATGATCAGATCAAATCCGTTCTTCGCGCACAGCTTGGCTAATTCGAGTCCGATCCCCGTCGAGGCGCCGGTCACAACCGCGAGTTTCCTAACGCCATCAAGCATTGACGGACTCCTTGCGAGTGGTTTGGAAAGTTTCTTTCATGCCGGGCTTGAGAACGACCTTGATGCAGCCGTCCTTCTTGTCTCGGAAAGTTTTGTAAAGTTCCGGGCCCTTTTCGAGCGGCGCGACGTGAGTAATGACGAATGACGGATCGATCTTGCCGTCTTCGACGAGCTTCATCAACTTCGGCAGATAATATTGGACCGGCGTCTGGGCCATTTTGAATGTCAGACCACGGTTGATCGCGGAGCCCATCGGCACTTTGTCGACGAAGCCGCCATAAACGCCGACGATCGATACCGTGCCGAAGTTGCGGCAGCAGTGAATCGCCTGACGGAGCACATGCGGGCGATCGGTGCCCATGAAGGTCGCGGTCTTGATGCGGTCAAGCATCGAGTCGGCGCTGGCCATGGGCTCAGCCTCGGTGCCGACCGCATCGATACAGGCGTCGGCGCCGCGACCCTTGGTGATTTCCATGATGCGGTCGTAGACGTCCTCTTTCATAAAATTGATTACGTCGGTCGCGCCCGAAGCTTTGGCGAGCGCGATGCGCTCGGGGACGGTCTCGATGGAGACGATGCGCTCGGCGCCGAGCAAGATGGCACTGCGGATGGCGAATTGGCCGACGGGGCCCGCGCCCCAGATGGCGACGGTTTCGCCGCCTTTGAAATTGCAGAAGTCAGCAGCCATGTAGCCAGTCGGAAAAATGTCGGACAGGAATAGAACCTGTTCGTCGCTGAGCCCGTCGGGAACCTTGATCGGCCCGACATCGGCGTAGGGGACGCGCAGATATTCCGCCTGCCCGCCCGCGTAGCCGCCGGTTAAATGCGAATAGCCGAACAGCCCCGCTGGGGAATTTCCCCACAGCAGCGACGCCTTCTCGTGGTCCGGATTGGTGCGCTCGCAGCCAGAGAAGAAACCGTTCTTGCAGAAGAAGCATTCGCCACAGGCGATGGTGAACGGGACCACGACCCGGTCGCCGACCTTGAGCTTCTTGTTTTCAGAGCCGACTTCGACGACCTCCCCCATGTTTTCGTGGCCGAGCACATCGCCCGACTTCATCTGAGGAATGATGCCGCCATAGATATGTAGATCGGAACCGCAAATAGCGCAGGCTGTGACTTTGATGATGGCGTCACGCGGATGCTCAATCCTCGGGTCGGGAACCTCCTCACAACGGATGTCCCCTTTGCCGTGCCACGCCAATGCTTTCATGAGGAGTTCTCCAAACCAAGGCGAAATTGCAAACGTGCAAATGCGGTCGGAGTTCGCCTCATCGAAAGATTTTTCCGCTCTTTTGTGTCCGGGATCCGACAGGAGCTACGCGCGAGTGACCATCCCGAATGAACAGACCGCACGATGGCGCGTTATGTCGCACAGAGGCGGCGATTAGCCCGGAGGCAACGATGTCCTACGAAGACACGGAGAAACGCATACGCGAGCGGCCTATCGCATCTGGGTCGATGAAGGCCGCCCTAATGGCCGAGCCGAGGAACACTGGGAAAAGGCACGCATGATTATTTCCGTTGAGGAAAGCTTGCCCACAATGTTGAAGCCAGTTGTTGGGCCACAGCCCGAGCCAAAGGAGGCCTTCGAAAATCAAGCTGAGTTTCCAACGTTGACGGACCAGGGAGAACAAAACAATCCACGATGGCCCCAGGGAGACAAAGAACGTTAGTGGCCGCGGCATGGAAAATAGATTACGAAACATGCAATGATATAGTGGTCGCGACTGAAAACGCCCAAAGCGTCTCTCAAATCGACCTCAGCAAAACTATGTTGGCTAAAACGACCCCTTGGTGTCGGCAATGACAAGGCGTTGGTTGCCGCAGATCAGAATCGGCACCTCAGGCTGGAGCTATCATTCCTGGCGGGGCCCCTTCTTCCCACCCGAAGTGATGGTGAAGCACCATCTCATGTATTATGCGACCCAGTTCGATACCGCCGAATTGAACGGCGTCTTCTACCGCACGCCTTCGTTGGATACCGTCCGCACCTGGCGAGATACTACTTCTGACGATTTTATTTTCGCGTGGAAAGCCTCCCAATTCATCACACACTGGAAGCGCCTCGGACCGACATCGCGGAACAGCCTGGACCTCATTAACGAGCGACTACGCATACTTGGAAGAAAAGCAGGGCCTGTGTTGTTTCAGCTGCCGCCGCGGTTTGTGAGAGATGACGACCGGCTGAAGCGATTTCTCCCGATGCTGTCAAAGCGATGGCGATACGCTTTCGAATTTCGCCATGCCAGTTGGTACGACGAGTCCATTTACGAAATATTGAGACGGTATAACGCGTCCTTGTGCATTTCCGACCACCATGATGCACCAGCGCCATGGATAATAACGGCTGACTTTGCCTACATCCGTGGCCATGGCCCCGGCGGAGCCTATAAAGGGAGTTATTCAGACCACACATTGCGCGGCTGGGCTCGGCGCGCCCTTGGATGGCGCAATGGTGGATGTCCCGTCTTCATCTATTTTGATAATGATCAAAAAAGCGTAGCCCCAATGGATGGCGCGCGATTAGTGAAAATTATTAATGCCTCCGCAACGGAGGCCCGGCCGTGAGACGTCTGCCGCGCGCCGGGTTGTACCGGGTATGAAACATTAAGGCGTTCGGCCTTCGATGTTTGCCGGCACACGAGAACGAAAGGGAACGTCGCGTACCTACCAATACCGGGCTTCAGGCTTTGCACCATCACATACTCTTTTGTTTTCGCGCCACGATCTTGCCGCATCGCCGGAACCAATCAGAAAGCGTTGAGTTTCTTGGGCTGGGGCGTCGCAACGAGTTGTACCAATATGGCCAAGACACCAGCCGACGTCCTAATCGAAACATTGATAGCCTGGGACGTCACGACGGTATTCGGCCTGCCCGGCGACGGTATCAACGGCATCATGGAAGCCTTGCGGACGCGGCAAGATCGCATCCGCTTCGTTCAGGTACGGCACGAAGAAACTGCCGCGCTGATGGCCTGCGGATACGCAAAGTTTACGGGTCATCTTGGCGTCTGCTTAGCGACATCAGGCCCCGGTGGCATTCATCTCTTGAACGGACTGTATGACGCCAAAATGGATGGCGCGCCGGTACTCGCCATTACGGGCCTGCAATATCACGACCTGGTGCACACTTTCACGCAACAAGACGTCGAACTCGACAAGCTGTTTGCCGATGTCTGTGTCTACAACGGCCGGGTTATGAGCCCGACGCACATGGAAAACGTCGCTGAACTCGCCTGCCGCACGGCCTTAGCGCGGCGTGGCGTCGCGCACCTTACCGTTGCCTCCGATACGCAATCGGAACCGTTGAGCGAGGACTACCGTTCGCCCCGCAATGTTGCCAACCATATCTCGAATGTCGCGTCGGTCGGCGCACCGATGCCGCCTGAATCCGAGTTGGTGCGGGCCGCGGATATTCTCAACAGCGGAAGCAAAACCTGCATCCTAGCTGGACGGGGCGCCATCGGCGCGGGCAAGGAACTGGAAGAAATTGCGGAGCTGCTAGGGGCGCCGGTCGCCAAAGCTTTGCTCGGCAAAGGCGCCCTTTCCGACCGCAGTCCCTACACGACGGGCGGCGTCGGCTTGCTTGGAACGACACCATCGCAGGAGGCACTCGAAGGGTGCGATACGTTGCTAATCGTTGGCAGTAAATTTCCCTATGTCGAGTTTTATCCAAAGCCGGGCCAGGCACGTGCCGTCCAGATCGACACAGATGCCCAGGCCATCGGGCTCCGTTACCCGGTCGAATGCGGCCTCATCGGCGACACTAAGGCCACACTGAGGGGGCTGATCGGCAGGCTAGAGCCGCGGTCGGACCGCTCTTATCTTAAGAAAGCCCAGGATGGTGTCAAGGATTGGCGGGAGATTTTGGCCAAGCACGGCACGTACCCCGGAACGCCGATGAAGCCGGACGTCGTCACCTATGAGCTTAACAAGCTGCTGCCGCGCGACGCCATCGTCACGACGGACTCGGGCACAAACACAAGCCTTTGCGCGCAGCATATCGAGATCACGGATGACATGATGTTCAGCGTATCCGGCACACTGGCTACGATGGCTTGTGGACTGCCATATGCCATGGCCGCAGCGTTCGCGTTCCCGAACCGCCCGGTCGTAGCGGTGGTTGGCGACGGCGGCTTCAGTATGTTGATGGCTGAGCTTGCTACGTGTGTGAAGTACGGTCTCAACGTAAAGGTCGTTGTCATCAAGAACAATATGCTGGGCCAGATCAAATGGGAGCAGATGGCGTTTCTCGGGAATCCAGAATTTGGCTGCGAGCTTCAGCCCATCGATTTCGCGGCCGTTGCGGCCGCATGCGGCGGCAAGGGGTTCACAGTTACCGAGCCGAACGAATGCGCCCGTACGCTGAAGAACGCCTTGGCTATGCCTGGGCTTGCGGTCATCGAAGCCGTCGTCGACCCGAACGATCCGCCGCTGCTGCCGAAGATCCAATTTGAACATGCAAAGCACATGGCGGAGGCCCTCGTGCGGGGCACGCCCGCGGGTGCGGAAATCGCCCGCAAGCTGCTTCGCAATTCCATCAGCGAATTAACCTGACCAGGACCGAGACGTAGCTACCCGAAAGAGGAGGCTCGATTGGATAAGACAGGACATTCACGCCGGCACGTCATTGGAGCTCTATCAGTCGGTATGGCGGCTGCAGCGGCTCCGCAATTAGGGCAAGCGGCGCCCTCCCCACCGCCCGCTACGTCAAAGGCTGGCGGGCTTCCGCCCAATCCTGCGACGGAATATCCGCGACCGCCATTGCCAAAACAGCAGCAGGATTGGCCTGGGCTGGCATCGAAAATGACGCCTCGCCCGGACCACGGCGAGGAAAGCTACAAGGGATCAGGCCGCCTGGCGGGACGTAAAGCGTTGATTACCGGCGGAGACAGCGGGATTGGACGCGCCGCAGCAATCGCATTCGCGCGCGAAGGCGCCGATGTCGCGTTCAATTACTTGCCTGCCGAGGAAGAGGATGCACTTGAGGTCGTCGCGCTCATTAAAGCCGCCGGCAAAAAGGCAATTCCGTTGCCGGGCGATCTACGTGACGAGGCCTTCTGCAACAAACTCGTCGCCGATGCTGCTAGCAATCTCGGCGGCCTCGACATTCTCGTCAACAATGCGGCGCGCCAGAAGTCCGCCGAAAGCATCGTGGACATCACCACCGAGCAGTTCGACTGGACATTCAAAACAAACGTTTATGCGATGTTTTGGATCACTAAAGCTGCGATGGCGCATCTCCAACCCGGGTCGGCCATCATCAACACTTCGTCCGTCAATGCTTACGACCCGGGGGAAAACATCATCGATTATGCCGCGACGAAAGGCGCAATCATGATCTTCACCAAAGGTCTGGCGAAGCAGCTTGCCAAAAAGGGAATTCGGGTCAATGCGGTCGCGCCCGGGCCCTTCTGGACTCCGCTGCAAGTCTCGGGCGGACAACCTACCGATAAGTTGCCAACGTTTGGAGCGGATTCCCCCATTGGACGGGCCGGCCAGCCGGCAGAGCTTGCGCCGATCTACGTGCTGCTCGCTTCGGGAGAGGCTAGTTACACGACCGGACAAGTGTTTGGTGCCGTGGGAGGACGCGGTGGACCATGACGAAAGTTGCAGGCGAGGTCGTAGGGCACCCCAGCAACACACAGCTTATGGTCGATCCCGGCTGCTTGGCCTGCTTTGGCAGGCACCTCGCGACTCTGATAAAAATGAAGGTTAAGTTTTGAACCGGATAAGCGCATTAGCGCAAAATTTCATTCTCGTTTTTTCAGGTGGCATGGGGCTCGCGTCGTATCAAGCGGGCGCGTACGAATATTTCCGTAATGCGCTCGGAAAGGAACCCAACTGGATCACGGCGTCCTCGGCCGGCGCCGTCAACGCGGCCCTCATCGCTGGCAACGAGCCCCGCAAACGGATCGAAGCGCTGCGTACCTTCTGGCGGGAAAACCGCGTCTGGACAGCGCCCGGGTCTTCTATAATCCCCCGCGGCGCTGTGCGACACGCCTCAAATTGGTTCAGCGCAATTCAGGCACGGCTCACGGGATCAGCCGGCTTGTTCCACCCACGTTGGCCGGATTCACCCCTGTCTCCATTCAAGAGTCTTTATGATTTGCTGCCCATGCAAAGAAGACTTGAGCGGCTGGTAGATTTTGAATTGCTGAACTCCAGCGACATTCGCCTAAGCATTGCGACCACAGATATACAGACTGGCGAACAAGTCGTGTTCGACACCTGCAAGCAGACAATAGGCATCGAGCATGTCATGGCGAGCTGCGGCCTTCTGCCGGAGTTCGCACCTGTAGAAATCGATGGGCGCTTGTTAGGCGACGGCGGCCTCTCATCAAATGCGCCGGTGGGCCTCATACTTGGTGAGCCTAGCCAAGGTCCGCGGACCATTCTGGTACTGGATCTTTTTGCACGCGACGGAGCACGGCCGACGAGCCTGGCCGAGGCGATCGCCCGCAAAAACGATCTAATGTTTTCGAACCACACCTTGGACGCGCTTCAGAGCTATTTCGCCGGGCTCAAAGCTGCAGATTTTCAAGAGGTAAGAGACACTGTTTGTTATCTTAGCTATCGTGCACCTGCGGACGAGGCGGGCCCCGAAAAACTTTTCGATTTTTCAGATGCAACCGTGATAATGCGCTGGAACAACGGCGCTTTAGATATGGCGGAGGCACTGACCCTACTCCGAAGCGGGCACCGCACGACGCCACTCATTTTGGTGCGCCGCTGATTTAACGCTAGTCCCTATTATCGAGAGCGGCCGCGTGCTCGGCGGAAATATGCTCGGTTTCTAAAAATTACGGCTTTGTTATACAGGGCACCCCACTTGTGGGCCCAAGCGCAAGTGCGGCACAGCCTGTGCTGGTCGTTATACTGTTGCCGGCCGAAGCAACCCCACACACCCGAGACGCACCTGCGGACGAAGCCACCAACTAGGGCGGGAACTTAGACCACATAAAGGTATTGATAGGGAAAAATCGGGGACCGCCTTTATGAAGGTGATCACTACCCTGCTTGTAATGGCAGCCGCGCTCGGGGCCTGCAAGCGAGAGGAGCGTGAACTGCGCCTAGATCCACCGCTGGCGGCCGCGTTTGACGCGGTCGCACTGATGCCAAACGGCATCGGTGGTGCCCCTCCGCAAGTTTATTTTGTGCTGGGCCAACCATACGAAGCGAATGCCTACAATTTGAGTGAGGGCAAGCGCCTTTATACCTGGTTCGGATGTCAGGAATGCCACGGCCACGGAGAGGGTGGCGTAGGCCCAGCCTTTCTGGACGGCTGGTGGCTTTATGGCCCAGAGCTCGTTTCGATCGTCGCCTCAATCCGAGACGGCCGGCCGCATGGCATGCCCCCATTCCGGGACAAGATGACGACCGAAGAAATCTGGCAGCTCGCCGGCTATGTCCGCACGATCGGTGCCTACTCATCCAATACTGCGGCACCAGGGCGGGACGATTCTAAGCAGATTCGTCCGGCCGAAAACAGGGCCCCTGCGGCCGCCCTCTTCGATCCAGGACCGACTCCATTCCATGCGGACCAGGGGCCTTCGCCGTGAAGCTTTCAACGAACCTGGTAATCCCACCATTGTTAATGCTCCTGACGGGTTGCTCGGGTTGGCAATCGGCGCTCAATGCGCAAGGAGCGCCGGCGCAGCGGCTCGAAGAGCTCATCTTTTGGATCGTTACGACCTGCGCATTTGTGTGGATGATCGTCATTGTTTTGCTGGCCAAAGCCCTGTGGCGTCGGCGGGAGCCGGCACGCGACCCCTTATATGTCGATGCGCAAAGGGAGCATCGAATGATGCTGGCCGTCCTACTTGGGATTGGCGCCACCGTGCTAATAATCACGTCTTTCACCGTCGAAAGTTTCTTCACAACGCGAGCGCTTACGATGGCATCGCCCGCCGACCTCACTGTAGTGGTGCACGGCAAGCAATGGTGGTGGGATATTGAATATCCCGGCTCGGGTACCCCCCCGCTGAAGATTGCGAATGAAATCCACATCCCGGTCGGCCGCAATGTTCGCGTTGAACTTGAGGGTGATGACGTCATCCATTCGTTTTGGGTACCGAGCCTGGCCGGCAAGCAAGATCTTATTCCGGGCCGAAAAAATGTTCTTAATATCAGAGCCGAGCGCGAGGGCGTTTACCGAGGCCAATGCGCCGAATTCTGCGGGATGCAACACGCGCACATGGCATTTCTCGTCATTGCTGACGAGGCCGGGGAATTCCAGAAATGGTCTCAATCCCAAGCCGCCCCCTCCGTCGCGGCAACCAATCCCGAGATCGAAACGGGCCGTGAGGTATTTCTTTCGAAACCTTGCGCCGCCTGTCACACGGTTCGCGGCACTTCGGCCAAAGGCGGCACCGGTCCCGATCTCACTCACGTGGGGAGCCGCCGCTTTATCGCAGCGGGTATGTTGCCGACTACGGTCGGATCCCTCGCCGCCTGGATCGCAGACCCCCAGACGATTAAACCGGGTAATAACATGCCGATGGTCCCGCTTGCTCCGGAGGAGCTGCGCGCGGTTGCGGCCTACATGTACAGCCTCAAATGAACCTTCCTGAACAAAAACCATTCGGGCCTCGCGACACGGATTTCGATCGTCCGGACCTCCAAGCGGAACTTGCTCGTGTCTGGAGTACTCCCCCAGGCCTATGGGGCACTCTGACCACCGTCGACCACAAAGTCATCGGCCGTCGCTATATCATCACGGCCTTTGTTTTCCTCGCGCTTGGAGGCGTACTTGCAATCTGGATGCGTGCTCAGCTGGCGACGCCCGAGGCTCGCATTATGGGACCTGACTTATACAATCAGGTCTTCACCATGCACGGCAGCACAATGATGTTCTTGTTTGCCGTACCGGTGATGGAAGCCATGGCGGTTTATCTCGTACCGTTAATGGTCGGCACCAGAAACATCTCCTTTCCACGGCTCAACGCATTCTCCTATTGGGTATTCTTGGCCGGCGGCATACTTCTTTGGATTTCGTTTATTCTCGACATGGGGCCCGACGTCGGCTGGTTCGCCTATGTGCCGCTGTCAGGCCCCCAATATGGGGCTGGCAAGCGTGCCGACATATGGGCGCAGATGATCACGTTTACGGAGGTGGCTGCGCTATCCGTGGCGGTGGAGATTGTGGTCACGGTCTTCAAGCAGCGCGCACCGGGGATGTCGCTTGATCGAATTCCGCTCTTCGTTTGGGGCATGCTTGTTACCGCTTTCCTTATTATCCTGGCCATGCCGGCTATCGTACTTGCCAGCACCAGCTTGATCCTCGACCGCCTAGTCGGGACGCATTTCTTCAACCCGGCCGAAGGCGGCGACGTGCTGCTGTATCAGCACTTGTTCTGGTTCTTCGGTCACCCCGAGGTCTACATCATCTTTTTACCGGCGGTTGGGATGGTCTCTACAATCATAGCCACCTTTTCGAGGCGGCCCATTTTCGGATACTTGCCCTTGGTGATGGCGCTGCTTGCGACAGGCATCCTCGCGTTCGGGCTTTGGGTCCACCACATGTTCGTTACCGGACTGCCGAGGCTCGGCGAAAGTTTCTTCACAGCGTCGAGCATGGCGATTGCAGTTCCCGCGGGGCTTCAAATATTCTGCTGGCTTGCCACGCTATGGAGCGGCCGTCCGCGCTTTGCGACGCCGCTGCTCTTCGTGATTGGATTCATCGTCACATTCGTGATTGGCGGCCTTACGGGTGTCATGGTCGCGTCCGTACCTTTCGACACCCAGGTTCATGATACATATTTTGTCGTAGCTCATTTCCACTATGTACTGGTGGGCGGCGCCGTCTTCCCACTACTGGCCGCTGTTACCTACTGGTTTCCGAAATTCACGGGTCGGGTTATGGATGAGCGTCTTGGACGCTGGTCCTTCTGGTTGATCGTGGCTGGCTTCAACCTGACATTTTTTCCGATGCACATCCTTGGTCTGCAGGGTATGCCGCGACGTATCTACACGTATCAGCCCGACCTTCCCTGGCAATGGATGAACTTGTTTGTGAGTGCTTGCGCGATAGTACTTGCAGCGGGGTTTTGTTTGTTCTTTATCAACGCGCTTGTCAGCATAAAGCGCGGCGCCCTTGCCGAGGCCAACCCCTGGCAAGCCTCGACATTGGAATGGGCGACATCCTCACCGCCGCCTACCTACAATTTCGAGCATATTCCAGTCGTCAGCAGCCGCGACCCGCTTTGGGAGCAGCCGGAAGTCCTCCCGGTCGTTGCGGGGTTGCGGACGGATCGACGTGACCTGCTCGTTAGTTCGGTTGTCGACGCACGGCCTGAGGCGAGAGAGTCATCTCCGCGCAATTCGGTTTGGCCGTTGGTGACCGCGATTGCCACTACCATCATGCTTATCTGGTCGATCTTCACGCCTTGGGGCGTGGTCTGGGGGATGATACCGGTCGCCGTCTGCCTCGTGGGATGGTTCTGGCCAGAAGGAACCCCGGAGGACGACTCGTGAAAGAAAAAATCGTAGCGGACATTTCGGAGTTGCCTGATCATGGGCTCGGCACTGCTAGCCTAACATGGTGGGGCACTCTGGCCTTCATTCTTATCGAGGGCACAGGCTTTGCGCTCGCTATCGCGACTTACTTTTATCTCCAGAGTGTTGCGCCAGCTTGGCCTATTGCGGCGCCACGGCCGGATCTTCTTGCAGGCACCCTAACAACGGGCACGCTCGTCGCAAGCGTCCTTCCCAACATATATTTATCTCGCTGGGCGGAAAGGCAGGACCTGCGCTTGGTCCGGGCGGGACTATTGGTGATGTCCGTCCTCGGCGTACTTCCATTGATCATCCGAGTATTTGAATTTCCAGCCCTTCACGTCAAATGGGACGCCAATGCCTACGGCTCCGCTGTTTGGTTGTTGCTGGGCCTGCATACAACGCACCTGATCACAGACTTGGCTGACACTTTCGTCCTAACGGCCCTAATGTTCACGCGCCACGCCGACAATGCGCGGCGCTATGGCGATGTCACAGACAACGCCATGTATTGGAATTTTGTCGTCATTGCTTGGCTGCCCATCTATGCCTGTATCTATTGGGTACCCCGATTATGAATAAAACTTCAGTTCGAAAAGTAGCGCGAGTTTGCGCTGGGCTTGTTGTGGCGCCGCTGGCTTGGACGGTTGCCATGCAACTCAGCCAGATAGTTCCTTACTGGGATTGCGCAACTCGCGGGCACAGCACTTCTGTCTTCGTGACCTGCGCGGCGGCGATCGCGCTGACTGCTGGGGGACTATCCTGGCAAAACGGTGGCGGCGCCACGCCAAGGGACGGGCGCCCTCTCCGCTGGGTTGGCTCGGTTGCCGGCTTAACGGCTCTAGTTTTTGGATATGCATTGGCTCTTCAACTCCTCGCCTCTTTGATGTTGGACGCATGCGAGCGCTAACAGCATTTCCGGTAGTTTTTTTCGCGGGGGCACGATCGGCCTTTGCGCACGGCATCCCGGGACACGACCTATATTTGCCCTGGACATTTGATCCCTGGATCCTCATTCCCCTATTTTGCTCAGGGGCAATCTTTTTGATGGGGATGGCCAAACTTTGGTGGCGCGCGGGGTATGGCCGGGCGAGACTTTTACACGGGCTTGCGTATGGGGCCGGTTGGGCGAGCCTATTTGCCGCCCTGATCTCGCCGCTGCATTGGCTGGGGGAGCGTGTCTTCACCTTCCACATGATCGAACACGAGATCGTTATGGCAGTTGCCGCGCCGCTTATGGTTCTGGCACGCCCGATCGGGACGATGCTCTGGGGCCTACCAGGGATTGTGAAGCGTTATAGTGTATCTTTGGTCCGACAGCCGCAGGTCCGCGCGCTCTGGAAGACTATTAGCGAGGTCCGCAACGCTACTCTCCTGCACGCTGTGGCTATTTGGGGCTGGCATGCGCCCGGATTGTTCGACACCGCCGTGGCTAATGTCGTCGCGCACCGTCTTCAGCATCTCAGCTTCTTTGTCACGGCGATACTTTTCTGGTGGTCAGTCATGCGCCGCGGCGACTACGGCGTGGGTGCGTTCCACGTCTTCGTCACGATGTTGCACACGAGCGCTCTCGGCGCGCTTATGGCTCTGGCACCGCGTGTCCTCTACGGCGCGCAGACCCTTCATTCTTTGGAGTGGGGGCTAACGCCAATTGAAGACCAACAGCTTGCAGGCGTCGTAATGTGGATTCCCGCCGGCACGGTCTATGCAGGGGCCGCTCTCGCACTGACGGCGCTCTGGATCAGCCGCTCCAGCAAATATTCGGACCAATTCAATGCGCTCCCAGCACCTCATTTGGATCAGCACTAGCGCAGTCATTGCCGCTACTCTTTTGGGCACTTTAACGCAGGCGTGGTTGTCCGCGAACCAGACCCACGATGTCGCTAGCGTCATAACCGGGGGTAACCCGGCTCGTGCCCCGGAGTTGATACGACGTTACGGGTGCGCGGGATGCCATGCGATAGGTGGCATCGCTGGTGGCGATGGTCAGGTTGGCGGCCCGCTCTCGGATATGAGAAAGCGAGTTTATATCGGTGGCGTCGTGACGAATTCGCCGGAGAATCTCGTTCGGTGGATCGTCAACCCGCGGCAGTATTCGCCGCGAACTGCGATGCCGGCCAGCGGGATTTCCGAGGGCGAGGCACGAGACGTAGCTGCGTTTCTCTATACAAGATAAGCCTAGGGCTTGGTCGTCGGCAGTGCCGGCAGTGACTTGATAAACACCGCAATGGCTTCGCGGTCACTTTTGGGAAGTTGGGCGGTATTGGTGACCACGCCGGTCATCGACGAGCCAACCCTGCCGTGGTCGGGCGTATCTCCTGTCGACAGCATACGAACCAGATCATCTATAGACCAATAGCCGATGCGGTCCGGCGTGATATTTGGAATGTAGCCTACGTTCTCGGGGTCAACTGCTCCAGCATAACGGGAGTCCGGTTTGACAGCACCGAAGATATTCCGGGCGGAATGGCATTCGGCGCAATGAGTCAAAGACTCAACCAGATAGCGCCCTCTGTTCCATGTCACGTCATGCGAACTGTCATCGTCAATCGAACTTTGCTCGAAGTATAATGCCTTCCATAGACCGACTAACCGACGAAACCGAAATGGAAGAGCAAGTTCGTGGGGCGGAGCTCGACCTGAGACCGCGGGTAGGCTCCTGAGATATGCCCTCAAGTCCCGAACATCCTCAGCTCTCATGTGGGCGTAGCTGGTGTATGGAAACGCAGGATAATAGTGATTGCCCGACGGCGAGACGCCGCTGAGCAAAGCATTGGCCAGGTCGTCGGAACTCCACGTACCGATGCCGTCAACCGGATCAGAGGAAATATTCGGCACCCGAAACGTGCCGTACGGCGAGGCTAGCGCCAGGCCACCACCGAGGCGTAGCGGATCGGCCTGCCCTGGCGAGGCGTGACACGAAGCGCAGTCGCCTGCAATGAAGATCAGTCGACCCCGTTCGGCATCGCCTGTATCTCGGAGGGCATGGCTGTGAAAGGGAAATGCCGGTCGTGGGGCGCTCAATAACCAACCCGATATCAATGCCGCGGCCAATGCGGCGATGCTTACGACCACAAACGAGCGTGTGGAAAATCTCATAATTCCAACTAATGCAAAGAGAATGCGTTTGTTCCCGGGGCCGCAGACCGGGCGGCGAGCTTAAATTGATATGCCGCAATAGTTCGAATAAATGTATCGGAACCTTGGACCTCGACGCGAATTGGGTGGAAATCAAGAAGACCGTTTTCTTCCGAAGTCGGATTCGCATCGATGACAGATAGCCGCCCGCGCTCATTAGCTTCCGTCTTTGGACATCCTCTTCATGTGATCTTCGTACCGTTTCCCCTCGTCTGTTTCGTGGCAACTTTTTTTACCGATATCGTCTATTGGCAGTCCGCCAATATGCAGTGGGCAAATTTATCTGCTTGGCTACTCGCAGTGGGACTCGTAGTTTCGATCATTGCCGTAATCACCGGGCTCATCGATTTTCTCGGCAGTCACCAGATACGCAACTTGCGGGCCGCCTGGATCCATGCGGTGGGTAATTCGGTTGTCATTATCTTATCCATTTTAAATTCATTTGTGCATAGCCGCGACGCTTACACATCTGTCGTCCCAACCGGTCTAATCCTCTCCGGACTTGTCGTCCTGATCCTGCTCGTTACCGGGTGGAATGGCTGGTCGATGGTACATAGGCACGGAGTTGGCGTTGCGGGGGGCGACCGATGAAAAACTCTCATTCACTTTTCGTAGTACCTCTCCTTGGTGTCGCAGCTTTAAACTTATCTGGCTGCGGACCAGATCCTGTCGATCCACAAAAACAGATCGGCGCCAACCCGTACTTGCCGGAAATACATCAGTATCTAATCCCACCCATGCATGTTGCTAACGTCGTGCGGTGGAATGATGGTGAAAAGCCGAAAGTTGCCGACGGTTTAAAGATCGAGGCGCTGGCGACGGACCTCAAGAACCCGCGCTCACTCTACGTCCTCCCCAACGGCGACATACTTATAATTGAAGCGGACGGACCCAAGGCACCAATCAATCGCCCCAAAGAATTTATTATGGGCTGGATCGAGAAAAAGTCCCACTCCAGCACCAAGGCCGGTAACCGGATTCTTCTAATCCGGCCCGCGGTGGACGGCCGGCCGGCTCAGAGAACCGTATTCATCGATCATCTGAATTCGCCGTTTGGCGTCGTCCTTGTCGACAACGACCTCTATGTCGCCAACACGGACGCGATTATGCGATTCCACTATCAACCCGGTCAGACTGAGATCACTGAACCGGGGGTCAAGCTAACTGACCTTCCCGCGGGCCCAATCAACCACCATTGGACTAAGAGCCTCACAGCGAATGCGGATGGGTCTAAGCTTTATGCCGGCGTCGGATCGAACAGCAATATCACTGAGAACGGCATCGGCGCCGAGATGGATCGAGCGGCCATTTGGGAGATTGATCGGGTTTCAGGCGCGCACCGGCTTTTCGCGACAGGCCTGCGAAATCCGAACGGTCTTCAATTCGAGCCCAAGACGCAGACTCTGTGGGCCGTCATCAATGAACGCGACGAGCTCGGTCCCGATCTTGTTCCCGATTATCTCACGTCGGTGAAGGATGGAGCGTTCTACGGATGGCCCTATAGCTATTACGGCCAGCACGTCGACCCCCGGGTTCAGCCACAGCGTCCTGATTTAGTTGCGAAGGCTATTCCGCCGGACTATGCGCTAAGCTCGCATGTCGCCCCTCTCGGTTTGGTTTTCTACAATGGGGCAAACTTGCCGCAAAATTATAGAGGTGGGGCCTTTATCGGCGAACACGGCAGTTGGAATCGCCAGGTGTTCAACGGTTACAAGATCGTTTACGTACCTTTTGCGGAGGGGCACCCCAGCGGTATGGCGCAGGATGTCGTGACTGGCTTTCTCGCTGGGGGTGACGACGTCCACGGGCGTCCCGTCGGATTGGCCGTCGATAAGCAAGGCGGACTACTTATCGCCGACGACGTGGGTAACACAGTCTGGCGTGTAACCTCGCAAGACAAGTGATCGCCGCCCAGGCCCGCGACATGTTCGCTGAAAAGGTCCTTGGCGAACCATACAACCCTAAAGCGACCAGCTTAGTTAATGTCTATTTCAAGTTTTGATAACTGCGACGTAAAAAATTTCAGAGGGGCCTTGAAACTAAATTGGAGTGAGACAATTTTTCTCGCCATCAGACGCCCAAGTCGGGGTCTGAGGCGTCGGCCCGTCGGCGCATGTCATGTTGCTCAACTATGGAGGATGTGGCTATGGCTACCTTTGATTTCGCCCCCTTGTGGCGTTCCACGGTCGGCTTTGATCGTCTCTTCGATATGATGAACAATCAACCGGCGATGGAGGGCTATCCGCCCTACGACATCGCTCGGGTGAGCGATGATACTTATCGTATCTCGCTTGCGGTCGCTGGCTTCTCTCAGGACGAGATCACGATCACGGCACAGCAAAACATGCTGCTGGTGTCCGGCAAGAAACTGAAAAAGCTCGAAGGCGAGCTGCTGTACCAAGGTATCTCAGCCCGTAGCTTTGATCGCCGGTTCAACCTCGCCGACCATGTCGAGGTCGCGTCGGCGGAAATGGAAAACGGGCTCCTGCAGATCGAGTTGGTCCGCAGAATCCCCGAGGCCATGAAGCCACGGAAGATCGATATCCGCACGGCGCCTGCGGGTGGCGGCCTTTCCCAGGAAAACGCTCCGCAACAGCTCAAGCGGGCTAGTTGAACGGGGTGATTCCCAAAGGGGATTATCGAGCGGGCGGCTATCCGGCCGCCCGTTTATCTAATTCAGTGCGCGCCGTTGTGCCTACGCTCTAACAGTTTGGCTTGTCGAGTAAGCTGACAGGAAGGAGACACACTATGCCGAGACCATACATTTTCGGATACAGGGCGTACCTCTGCCGCCGCTCAGATAAAGGTTCCTGACATTGAGTGGCCGTCACCACACGGACGGCTATTTGTAAAACCGGAAAACACCTGGCGCGTTGGATTGAGGAGCGGAGAACGTATGGATCGCAAGGAACTCTATACAGAAGTATTTATGGTCGTGTGGGAGCAGATCGAAGAGGATGGTGTTTTTAGTGAGGCCGAACGGTCGCTCGGTTATGAGCCTGTTAAAGCGAAGATCTACGAGCTGATCGCGGCGGGCGAGAAGGACCCCCTGAAAATTGCAACGAACACCCTCGCATGGTTTAGAGACAGGACGCAGATAGATCAGTCCGCCGACCGGATCAGCAGATAGATCAGTCTGCCGACCGGATCATAAGTGACGAAAACGGCGTTAAGAAATTTTGAGTTCTTACTGGTAAGGCAATGAGTGGCGAAAGAAGATTGCACCATGCTTGCGCGCGCCACGGGTAAAAATTTAAATTTGAAAGTATCTTCATCGCGGGAATGTCACTCTTGCTTTAACAGGCTTTCATTGGAAAATGTTTTCTTGCTTTTTAACGTGTCCACCGCCCCCTTATGCGCATTATCACCGACCGGTTTGCCAGCCGGAGTTATTTTTCATCATGCAATTCGTGCAGTTCAATGTGATGGGCTGGCCCATAGTGGCAACGGTGGCCTTGGCCTGCGGCAAGTAGCGCCTTTGCCTCTTCAGGGCTGCCGGCTTCCACACACCATTCTTCGAGCCGCGTAACGAGCATGGTCGCATGAAAGGTCTCGACCTTTAATTTTCGCTGTGCGGCCATTTTCGTTCCCGTTTCTCTAGGTATTGAATCGGCGAAGTGTCAAAATGTTCCGGTCGCCGTTTGGCGGCGTTGAATCGGCGGAACACTAAAGGCGAGTCGGACACGGCGCGATCCGCACTTGGGACATTTCAACCGACTTTCGAGGCGAGCAAGCGGGAAGTCCCGACCCCGTGTCCAGACAAGCGTGGCAAGGTCGAGTTCCGCGCCGAACACGCAATCCCGGATGCTCTTCATACCGTCGTGCTTGCCGAAAGCGCACCTCACGGTGACTTCCCACGACAGGTCCAACGCTTCTCCGATCGTCTCAACCACCATCACCACTAAAGAACAAAACCGGAACTAGGCGTCAAGCGCGAATCACTCGGAACTCGCCGGCTAAGGGGGACGTTTAGTCGCGACCCTGCCTGTATGGAGTAATTCATGGCCCCGCGTGCGTATTGGAAAGGCTATCTGCGCCTTTCGCTCGTCTCCTGCCCGATTGCCCTTTTCCCCGCGACCTCAGAGCGCGAAAAAATCCGCTTCCATCAGCTCAACAAGAATACCGGTAACCGTGTCCGCTATCGGAAGGTGGATGAGGAGACGGGCGACGAGGTGGAGCAGTCCGACATCATGAAAGGCTACGAAGCCGAAAAAGGAAAATACATCGAGCTCACATCCGAAGAACTCGAAGCGGTCGCAGTGGAAAGCGCGCGCATGATCGACATCGACGAATTCGTACCCGAAAAAGAGATCGACGAGCTGTACCTCAACAACCCCTACTACATCGTCCCCGACGGGGAGGTAGGCGTACAGGCCTTCGCCGTAATCCGTGAAGCGATTAAGCAGGAAGGCATGGTCGCACTCGGCCGGGTCGTATTCACGTCCCGCGAACACGTCATTTCGCTGAAACCCCGCGGCAAGGGGCTCATGGGCGTGACGCTGCGTTACCCCTATGAGGTGCGGAAGGAAGACGATTATTTCGACGAAATCCCGGACGAAAAAGTCACCAAAGATATGCTCGATCTGGCGAAACATATCGTCGCCCAGAAAGCCGGGCACTTTAAACCCGAGAAGTTCGACGACCGCTATGAAGATGCTCTCAAAGATCTGCTGAAGAAAAAACAGCACGGCGAGAAGATTGAACCTCGGAAGGGCGATGCGCCTTCGAAGGTCATCAATCTCATGGACGCCCTCCGAAGGAGCGCAAAAGGGGGCAGTGCAACGCCGGCCGAGCGTTCCCCGGCCCGTCGTAAGACTGAAAAACCAAAGAAAGCCACGCGATCAGCTTCGCGTCACAGACGAGCGAGCTAGATTGACGAAACAAAGGCAGTTCGGCTCACGTCGAACCCTGGCCGGCAGCCTGCTCAAAACTCGTAAGACGTCCGCGATCTGTGATCCCATACAGAACGCAGCGGGCTAGGAGTCGCGAAAGGAAAGCTTAATGGCGAAGGACTGACTGCACGCTGAAACCAGCGTGTGCGGCGACGGCACTTCATCAGCCAGACCATTGTCGGTCGTGTCGTATGCCGCTATGTCGAATTCTTCGACGGGATTGATCGCCTGTGCCCCTGCATAATTTAATCAAGCGGGGAACAAAGAATTACGGCGTCCGTTACGTGCCCAAAAGAATGGAGTACCAGGATGACTTATTACAAGGGAAACAGCATTCATAACGTCCAACCCCATGACAAACAGCAGGACAAGCTACGTGACCAACGGCACGGTGCCCACGACAGTGGAACGCCGCCGATCAAGACGGAGCCAATGCAGCAGTTTTCAACTCAACATGAGGCCGCGCAACATTGCGCGGATGTTAGTCAGAAACTACCCCGACCGACGACAGTGTGCCCGAGGGCCTGAGGCGCGAGAAAAACGATCCGTTAAGTCGACGAAAGGCCGCAGCGGCGCCTAACTAACCTGTGTTGGCTCATTCGCGCCGCACCCAGCACCAGCCGATTTAGACTTCTCTAAAGCGCTTTTTCGGCCAATCCTTTCTTCACTGAAGGGTGTGCCCGGTGGTGGAATCAGTACCGCAGGCAGCTTGAGAAAAGGTTCGGTCAGAAGAAGCTGATCGTGCGCTCTGGTGCGCATAGGGTTTCTGCGACTGCCAGCCCGCGTTGGAGCTCGCCATCGTCGGCGCAATCACGAATGTGAGGAACCGGCGCGCGGTTATGTTTACAAACGAATCAACGTTACACCGGCAACAAGAAATCCCGCTGCCAAAAGTCTGACGGCAGTGAGATGATGCAGCGGTACTCCAAGGAAGCCGAAATGGTCGAAGGCAAGCGATCCGATCATTTGTCCTGCGACAATCAGGCCGATAACCGTGGCCGCACCGAGCCTTGGCAACAGAAGAATTGATATCGCGATATACATCGCGCCAAATATGCCGCCCGTCCAAGAGACCCAATTGAACCTCGCAAGCGACGGCAACGGCTCACGGAGGACGAGCGCTACAATCAGCATCGAAAGGCTGCCGCCCGCATAACTCACAAAACCGGCCCACCAGACCGATTCTATCTCCATTCGTAAGTTTGAATTGACGGCCTGCTGAAACACAAAGCAAACGCCGGCCGCAAGCGCCAGCGCGTAACCCCAAATAATTGGCATGGCGAGTCTCTCAATGCATCATTTGTTTAGATGGGCTGAAAGCGAGAGGCGGTCAGCAAGCCTGCTACCGAGATGATTGCACACGAACTATTGCCATCGTGTCGTCCGCGCTGATTTTCTGGAACCAATCGGTGCGCATGCGCTTAGAAAGGGTCAACCATTGGAGATTTGGTATGCCGAACACCATGATGGCTATCGAGCAGGCCATGCGAAAGAAGACCAACAGGCTACTGGTTGTCACTACAAAGCGCTACAAGACCCTTATGCGCCGCGCTTCGAAAGCGGCTAGTGATCATAAACGGGAGCAATATATTGCCGCCGCCGTTGCCGCCCTGGTGCTTGCCGGCGTCGCCGCATCAAAGATGAAGAAGGCGATGGATACGAAGCGGGCTGCCGCCGAGTTACGGTCACCACCCAGCCACAAGAAAAAGTCTCGGCTCTAAAAGTAGTTAAATGCTCCGCTCTCGCCCCGGGTAAAACTCCGGCGGTAGTTTTGCCCCAGATTATTGCAGTGGCTTCGGGCATTACCCCTTCTGCTGCAGGAGTACTAATAAGCCACCCCCCTATTTTATACACTCCGCGGGAGTTCGCCGATTCACTAGCGCGTGAGGAACCGAAGGGACCCTCTCGCGTTACGCTGCCAGCTTGACCGTTGCGAGGGGCATCATGGCAAAAGCACCGACGAGATCTATGCGGGGCTTGATGCGGTGTTGGGTCTGTCGGCCACAAAAGCCGACGAACTCAACATCCTTCAGGTCTGCGCCCGTGCCATCGTCGTCTATGTGGTTTTAATTGGTTACGTGCGGCTCTGCAAAAAACGCTTTCTCGGACAGGCCACGGCCTTCGACGTCATCCTGCTCATCATAATCGGATCAATTGCGAGCCGCGCCATCTCAGGGACGGCTCCGTTCGTCGCTTCCCTCGCGGGTACTCTGGCACTTATTCTGTTTCATTGGCTCATCTCTTACTTCGCTGAATTCTCGCCGCTTATCGGCTTTCTTGCCAAGGGGACCGACACCGTTCTAGTGAAAAATGGCCGCGTAAACCGGGCGGCGCTAAAATCAGTTCATATGTCGGATGACGACTTGGCCGAAGACCTCAGGCAACATGGCATTGGGGATGCGAAGGATGTTGCGGAGGCTCGGTTGGAACGCAGTGGCAAGCTATCGGTCTTAAAGAAATAGCTGTGCCTAAGGGGCTAGGCACGGTCAGCACCAGCTAGGTGGCCAGCAGGCAGGCAGCGATATAAGCAAACGACCTTGTTCAAGGGCAACGACCGTCGACAGACAGTTTAGCTTTTGTCGCGCTTGAACAGGGAATGGATGTTCTGTCCAACTCTCTCAATCACATTTGCCCGCATGGTTTTCTCGGTCTTCCCCGCAAGGTACCGTTCGACGCCTCGAACCATCTCCATGGTCAATCCCACACTTGCTGAAGGTTGAAACAGAGGCAACTCGTCCAGTTCGTCATCTTCATCGTCTATTACGACATAGCGCGTGACACGCGGATGGTCCGCCAGCCACGCCAGGATTTCCTTGCAGCGGGGGCTCTTTGGCAGGTCCGGGCATACGTCGAAAACTGGAACGCCCCAATACTTGGCGGCATAACAGCCGATGGGATCAATTCGCCACGTGGAAGAGAGCACGACCTTCGCGCCGGTACGCAATAAAAGTCGTTTCAGTCGCCTCACGATTTTCTTATCGATAATATAAGGCAGCTTGCGGGGATTAGATGTCGTGCTGCAATTTAGCACCCCATCGATGTCGAGGAAGATGACCTTCATGGCACCCGCTAACAACCCGGCGATCGGGGAAGTTCCGCGGCACGATGACTCCTGTGATATCCTCGGGGCGGTCGTCAAATTTTCATAAACATATCGTGGACGGCGCGTCCGGCGAAACGCTATCCAGGCTCAAATAATATGCGCGCACGCCGGAACTGCTTTTCCCTTACGGCGTTAGGCGCGTGTCACATGACCAGGAGATCCTTATGAAAAAGTTCCTTTTGGCGTCGGTCGCAATTGCTGTGATGGCGACGCCTGCCTTTGCTCAAACCGCCGCCGAAAAAACGGGCGTAAACTCGACGCTTGGCATCGCGCCGAAGACTGAGGACTTCGTGAAGGAAGTCGCGATCAGCGACATGTTCGAAATCGAATCAAGCAAGTTTGCCCAAGCAAAAGCCAAGGGCCCCGTCAAAGATTTCGCCGCCAAAATGGTCTCGGATCATACCAAGACCTCGGGCGAACTAAAGTCCATGGTGTCGGCTGGTAAGGTCAAGGCCCCCCTGCCGTCGGCGCTCGACAGCGGGCATCAGAGCAAACTCGATAAACTCAAAAGCCTTAATGGCGACGACTTTACTAAACAATACGAAAGCGACCAAGTCTCCGCGCATAAGGACGCAGTCAATCTGTTCGAGCGCTATTCCAAGGGTGGCGACAATGCGGATCTAAAGGGCTGGGCGGGCAAAACACTTCCTGCGCTCCAAATGCATCTTAAGATGGCGCAGGATCTAAAACAATAAAGCGCGCGCCTCGTCGCGGCGTTTTACGTTTTTCGCCCACCACCAGCCGCGCAGTCTACAACGCCGCGCGCGCAGTCTGCTGCTGTATTGATCGCCAACCACACTGCATGCCTTAGCGCTCCGTCAGGAATGGCCGTGCGTAACCGCGGTCGAAGACCAAACCAAATCTAAGCGCGTCCCTTCTCTCATGACTTTTTAAACCTACACTGATGCGTTGACACAAAGTGATCCGGGCATAAATTAGAGCCGAAAGACCGCGGCTGGTACCTCTCAACCGCGAGTGATCATCGAGGTGACGCCTTGTGGTAGTGGCCCCGGGAATGCGTGGATTTCGATTTATTAGCTTGACGCGTCGCGTTTTATAATATTCGCCGGCGTAAGACGCGTTAGTCCCAGGCTTGCTAGTTTCCCCTTAGATTATAGCCTAGAGAAATGAAGCTACCGCAAGTTAGATCGCTGCGTGCCCTGCAATTTTTGATGGCAGGCTCGGTAGCTCTCCCATTGGTATTATTTATTTATGCATCTTGGATCAACTATCGGTCAGCATTTGCTGCGGCCGACGAAAGAATAGAACGCTCGCTGGCAATCTCTAAAGAGAACGCGCTCAGTCTTTTCCGCTCTACCGACTTGCTGCTGACGACGATAAATCGCTTCATCGGCTCTTATGAGGATGCAGAAATCGAAAAAGACGAGGCTGGGTACCACGCCTTACTTGGCGAACTTGCGGCCACTCTTCCGCAAATCCACTCAGCTTGGGTATTTTCGGGCGACGGCCGGCCGCTTGCTTCAAGCAACTTGTTCCCTGTACCGAAAAGTTTCGCCAATACCGACCGCGACTACTTCCGAGCGCAGATTGAACGCGACGTCGGAATGTTTATCGGCGCCGTCGTGCCTCCAAAGGTTGCGGGTGAGCCCATTTTTTCAGCCAGCCGGCGCCGACCTGGCGAAGCATTTAGAGGCGTTATTGCTGTTGCGCTTAGACCTGACGATATTCAAAGGTTTTATGAGGCTGCTGGAGCCGCACCTGGCAGCTATTTCGCTCTGCTTAGAAACGATGGGTCGTTTTTAGCTCGGCACCCGTTGCCGATTGCTTTGAATCTTCGACTTGATGAAAACAGCGCTACGCGCAAGGCAATCAACCAGGCCCCCGACTTCGGAATCCTTTCGCTTACATCTCAAACGGACGGCGTTGATCGCCGTATTGGCTATCAGCGAGTGGACGGCTTTCCGATTTATGTGCTCGCAGGGGTGGATCGTCAATCCGTTGTGAAGGATTGGTTGGCGTTGATGGGCTCGCATCTGATCTTCGGTCTGCCGGCGACCGCGGTGATGTTTGGCGCTATGTACGTGGTATTTCGTCGTACCCGCCGAATGTACGAAGAAACTTCCCGAAGAGAAGAGGCGGAGGTTGCGCTTATACGTGCTCAGGAAGCGGAAATCCTCGACCAGAGAGACTCGGCGCGTTCCGAGTTAGGCCGGGCAACTGCGCTCTTTGAAGCCGTGATCAATATGACGCCGGACCTCGTTTATGTGAAGGACTTGGACAGTCGGGCTTTGCTTCGCAACCCGGCCGCACGATTTGGAAAAAGCTGGGAAGAGATAAAAGGACTCGAAGAGTCGGAGTGGCATCAAAACTCTGCGGAAGCAAAACAAGTCGTTGCAAACGATCGCAAGGTCATCGAAGCGGGCATCTCGATGCAATTCGAGGAACATTTCACGACCGACAAAGGACCGCGAATTCTGCTTTCGACGAAGTCCCCCCTTCGGGACGAGAGTGGAAAGATTGTCGGTATCATTGGAGTATCCACGGACATAACGGACCGCGAAGAGAAGGCGAGGCATGTCGGGTTTATCATGCGCGAACTTTCCCATAGATCAAAAAATCTGTTGGCGATCGTCCAATCGATTGCGCGCCAGAGCGTTCGTCAAAGCATCAGCCTTCCAGAATTTGAAGAACGATTTAATGCCCGTTTGGCGGCATTAGCCAGCGTCCACGACTTGCTTGTACGTGAGGACTGGCACGGAGCATCTTTGAGCGAAATTGTCCGCGCCCAAGTTGCTCCATTTGCCGGTCCGCGGCTAGCAATCGAGGGACCGGAAATTCTTGTGAAGCCGTCGGTGGCGCAAGTTTTATCCATGGCATTCCACGAACTTTGCACCAACGCGTGTAAGTACGGCGCGCTTTCGAACGCGAGTGGGACGGTTTCAGTGCGATGGAACATAGATAGCAACCCCGAGCAGTTTTCGCTTGAATGGAGCGAACATGAAGGCCCCTGCGTCAACCCACCGGCTCGGAGCGGATTTGGCACCGTCGTGTTAGAAAGAACGGCGTTGCAAATATTAGAGGCAAAGGTTCAGCTTGATTTTTTGCCGACCGGCGTCGTTTGGAAATTGACAGCTCCGCTGGCCAAATTGGTTGATCCCCCCATCAGCCAGGCACCCGTCCTCTGAAGGTGGTTTTAGTGTAGGAGCGCTAACTAGGTTTTTTGGGACGTCTAAGCCTGCCCTTTACCCTCATCGAGACAAGACGCGGTCCGGGTCCAATGCCTCGACCAATTGCCGAGCGGCCAAGCGGGCCGTGGAACCTGTTAGGCCGCTTTCCGTTATTGCCCGCAGGAAGCGACCCAAGCGAAGAAGATCCAAGTCAGGGTCCTTCACGCGACAGCTAAGTGAGGGCGGGTAGATCTAGGTCGCGCGCGGGTTTACGGGTGGCGTCGGCTTTAAGTCCGTCAGGGCGCGGAACAATATGGCCCGGATCTCGCCACTCCAAAGCGCAGGCGACTAGTCAAAAACGGACATTAGAAAACCGGTAATGCAGATTTCCGAAGCAGATCTATTCGAGGGCACTCTGCCGGCTGGCTTCCGGTATAAACCCGCTCTGATTTCACCGGATGAGGAGCCATTGCTGGTCGAGCACATCGCGAGCCTTCCTCTTAAGGAGTTCGAGTTTCAAGGTTTCCTTGGCAAGCGCCGCGTTGCGTCGTTCGGCTGGCGCTATGACTTCAACGGCGGCGGGCTAGAGAAAACGGACGAGATTCCAAGTTTCCTTATTCCCGTGCGCGAACAGGCCGCTCAGTTTGCCGGCCTGCCTCCAGAGCGATTGCAGCAGGTCCTGCTCACCGAATACCGACCAGGCGTTCAGATCGGATGGCACAAAGACCGCTCTGTTTTCGACGAAGTGGTGGGAATATCGCTGCTCTCCTCCTGCACTTTCCGTCTTCGGCGGAAGGTAGGGAGTAAATGGGAGAGGGCCTCGATAGTTGCCGAGCCGAGATCGGTCTATCTTCTTGAAGGGCCGTCTCGATCCGAATGGGAGCACAGCATTCCAGCCGTGGACGAACTTCGGTACTCGATCACGTTCCGCAATCTTAAAGACGTCTAACACGGAGGCAACGATGGCGCGCCCGTACTGGAAAGGATTTTTGCGTCTCTCCCTTGTCACCTGCCCCATCGAGCTTTTCCCCGCCTCCTCGCAGGCCGATAAGACGCATTTTCATCAGATCAATAAAAAAACTGGAAACAGGTTGCGTCAGCAGATGGTCGATGAAGAGACAGGGCGTGTCGTCGAAGGCGATGCGAAAGGACGCGGATACGAATTGAGCAAGGGCCGTTACGTCGAGATCGAAGAGGATGAGCTCAAGGCCGTCGAAATCGAAAGTACGCATACGATCGACATCGATAGCTTCGTTCCACGATCCGAGATCGACCGGCGCTACCTGGACAAGCCATATTACATCGTTCCCGGAGGCAGGACCGGCGCCGAGGCGTTCGCAGTTATTCGCGACGCTATGCAGGATAAAGATCGCGTCGCGCTCGCTCGCATCGTAATGGCGCACCGCGAACATATCATCGCATTGGAGCCGCTCGGTAAGGGGCTGGTGGGCACTACGCTTCGTTACGACTATGAAGTTCGTAGCGAGAAGGACTACTTCAAGGAAATCTCGCACCCACGCATAGCAAAGGACATGGTCAAGCTGGCGGAACACATCCTGGACAGCAAGGCCGGACACTTTGATCCCGCAAAATTCAAAGACCAGTATGAGAACGCGTTGAAGAAGCTGGTGCGGAGAAAGGCGTCGGGCAAGGAGATTGAAGTTCCTGAGCCAGAAAAGAAATCTGGTCAGGTGATCAACCTTATGGACGCACTCCGCCATAGCCTCGCGGGCAAGCGAGCTAGGTCCGCGGGCCGCTCGAAGAAGCGGAGTGTTCGCGCCTCGAAGAAGGCAAAGAAGGCGGCCTGATGAACCGTGCCGAAGGCGGCGGCGGGCGTCCGAATGGTGGCATGACTTGAACCCGCGCAAGCGTGAATGGGATATGGCTAGCTTAAAAGGCATTGAGCGCTTTCAATTGTGGATTGATGCGAACTCTGCGGTGTCTGGGATCCTCACGGCGCCCAGCAAGCCTGCTGCTTGTTACGTCTTCGCCCACGGCGCCGGCGCCGGGATGGAGCATCGGTTCATGGCCGATGCCGCCGACGGATTAGCCGCAAGAGGCATTGCCACGCTGCGATATCAATTTCCTTACATGGAAGCCGGGAGTAAGAGGCCAGACCGGCCGGAGGTCGCTTACGCGGCCGTGCGAGCGGCGGTAGCCCGGGCAGCTGTAAGGTTTCCAAAGACACGCCTGATCGCCGGCGGCAAATCTTTCGGCGGTCGCATGACATCCCAGGCGCAAGCGGCCTCGCCGATGCCCGGCCTTCACGGCCTCGCCTTCTTTGGCTTTCCATTGCATCCGGCCGGCAAGCCTTCCGTGACGCGCGCGGAGCATCTCGATGCAATTCGGATCCCCGCGCTGTTCCTGCAAGGCTCAGCTGACAAGCTCGCCGAAATCGCGCTTATCAAAGCGACGGTGAAAACAATCGGGACGGCTGCGACGCTGCATCTCGTCAATGACGCCGATCATTCCTTCCACGTGCCGAAGCGGTCCGGTCGCACCGATAAAGATGTCTTCGATGAAGTGCTAGATGCGTTTGCAGATTGGGCGGGTGCACTGCCGCTCAACGAAACCGCGCCGGACAAGGCTTAAGTCGGCCTGCAGAATCGGAAAAAGGAAACGCCATGGTCGCCGCCAAGCTCAAAGAGTATCAACGCAAGCGTGACTTTAAACAGACCGCCGAACCGAGCGGCGATGCCGCTATCGCGCCCTCTTCGCGTTTGCGCTTTGTCATTCAAAAGCATGCGGCGACCCGCCTTCACTACGACCTCCGACTCGAACTCGATGGCGTGTTCAAATCATGGGCCGTCACCCGCGGCCCCTCGCTTGATCCAAAAGACAAACGACTTGCCGTCGAGGTCGAGGACCATCCGTTGGACTACGGTGATTTTGAAGGAACAATCCCGAAAGGCCAGTATGGCGGCGGCACCGTGCAATTGTGGGACCGCGGCTACTGGACACCCCAGAACCTGGAGACGGGTTTCAAGAAGGGAGATCTCAAATTCACCCTGGAAGGCGAACGCTTGCACGGAAGCTGGGTTCTGGTCCGGATGAGATCCGACCGCAACGGCGGCAAGCGCACTAACTGGCTGCTGATCAAGCATCGCGACGAATACGCAGCCGACCAGAAAGCGATGGAAAAGATGATGGCCGAGGACCGTTCGGTAGCTTCGGGCCGGAGCATGTCTGAGATCGAGGCGGGACGCGGACCAAGTCCGAAACCTTTCATTCTCAAGACTAAGGGCAAAAAGGACGCGGTCTGGAATTCGAACCGCGGATCTGCCGCCGACCTGCGGGCCTCCGGTGCTACATCATTGCCGCGCAAAGCAGCGACGGGAATGCGAACAATCAAACCGAAGGCATCCAGATCATCAAGGCAAGTACCCGATTTTATAAAGCCGGCCTTGTGCGAGCTCGTCGATCATCCGCCATCCGGGAGCGGATGGGCCCATGAGATCAAGCTCGACGGCTATCGCATACAGATGGTCATTAAAGATGGCACCGTAAAGTTGAGAACGCGAAAGGGGCTTGATTGGTCGCACAAGTTTTCGGAGATCGCCCGCGCCGGCGCGAATCTTTCGGACGCCATCATCGACGGCGAGATTGTCGCTCTCGACCATAATGGTGCACCGGATTTCTCCGCCCTTCAGGCGGCTCTTTCCGCGGGCAAAACCGGAAATCTCATCTTCTTTGCATTCGACCTGTTGTTTGACTGCGGCGAGGATATCCGCACCGAAGAGCTTTCGGTGCGGAAGAAGCGGCTCGAAAAGGTGATCCGTAAGGAAGACGCCAAGTCCAATTCCATCATCCGTTTTGTCGAGCACTTCGAAACTGACGGTGACGCACTCCTCAAGTCTGCTTGCAAGCTGACGCTCGAAGGCATCGTCTCGAAGAAGCTCGACGCGCCGTACCGGTCCGGGCGCTCCGGAGCCTGGACCAAAGCAAAGTGCCGCGCGGGGCACGAAGTTGTCATCGGCGGTTGGACCACGACAGGCAGCAACTTCCGCTCCCTGCTGGTCGGAGTGTATCGCAATGAGAAGCTCGCGTACGTCGGTCGGGTCGGTACCGGCTTCAACCAACGCAACGTTCCGCCGCTTCTGCAAAAGCTCCGGACCTTGAAATCGGACGTCAATCCGTTCCAGGGAAGAGGCGCGCCGATGAAAAAAGGCGACACCAACTGGATCAAGCCCGAACTGGTTGCGGAAATCGAGTTCGCCGGCTGGACCGGGGACGGCAATATCCGGCAGGCCGCATTCAAGGGGTTGCGCGAGGACAAACCCGCCGCAGAAATCGTAGCGGAAAAGCCAGCGGCCCCCAAAACCACTATCGTCGCCAAACCGTCGCCTGAAGTTCGCATTCAGAAGGGCAAGAGCGTGGTCATGGGGACGATTTTGTCCCACCCCCTCAAGGAATTATGGCCGGACGCCGATGACGAGAAACCCGTCACCAAGTTCGATCTGGCGCAATACTTTGAGGCAGTCGCGCCTTGGATGATAGTGCACCTCAAGGGGAGACCCTGCTCCATCATCCGGACGCCGGACGGGCTGGGTGGGCAACATTTCTTCCAGCGGCATGCGATGCCGGGCACGTCCAGTCTCTTTAGCATCGTGACGGTGAGCGACGACCGCAAACCGTATCTTCAGATCGACCGCATGGAAGCACTGGCTGCCGTGGCCCAGCTCGGCGGCGCGGAGCTTCACCCTTGGAATTGCCAGCCCGGTCATCCAGACGTTCCGGGACGGCTGGTGTTCGATCTCGATCCTGCCCAGGACGTTGAATTCGATGCCGTCATTAAGGCCGCACATGAAATTCGGGAGCGGTTGGAGGAGGTCGGCCTCGTCGGGTTCTGCAAGACGACGGGCGGCAAGGGTCTGCATGTCGTCACGCCTCTGGCATCAAGGCGTGGCAAGCCCTTGGGTTGGCCGGAGGCCAAATCCTTCGCCCAGGAAATCTGTAGGCAGATGGCCGCCGACGACCCTACGCGTTACGTGCTCAACATGGCAAAGAAGCTTCGGACCGGACGGATCTTTCTCGATTATCTCCGTAACGATCGGATGGCGACGGCTGTCGCGCCGCTTTCACCACGCGCTCGGCCAGGGGCGCCAGTATCGATGCCGCTCACATGGTCGCAGGTAAAAAAGGGTCTCGATCCGAAACGGTACACTGTCAGAACGGTACCCGCCCTTCTGAAGCGGTCGAAGGCTTGGGAAGACTATTGCGAGGCGGAACGGCCACTGCTTCCATTGAAGTAGTGGTGTGGCGCCCGACAACAGCGCGATAATAAAATGCTTCATTCGATCCCCAAGACCGGTGCCTACTTTTCGTTATGCAGTTCATGGAGCTCGACGTGATGTGCGTCCCCAGAATGACAACGGTGGCCTTGACCCGCCGCGAGCAACTGCTTCTCCTGCCCGATTGCCCTTTTCCCTGCGACTCAGAGCGCGAAAAAATCCGCTTCCATAAATGGACGACGAGAAAAGCCATTCAGTGACGGATGAACCTTGGAAGCATCTCGGGCCCGTAGACGCGATAATCAGCATCCGATCGACGACGCAGCTGAGCAGGAAGCGCGCGCGAGAAAGTCGCACTGGGACAAGGCGGACCCGAAAAAGAAATGAGTACATGTCCGTGCACATGTCTTGTGAAGACCTAGCTCAGGATTTACGGAAGAGCGGATATTCCAGCCCTAAAGAAAGTTGAAGGGGCCCGTTCGGAGCGCAGCGGGAAACTCCCGGTCGTTAAGCGTTAGCTTTTATCCCTGCTCAAGACAGAGAACAGGTTTTGTCCAACCCTTGCTCCGCCGTCCAGTTGTGAACCCGTCCTCGGCATCCATAGATGAATTTTTCCGCCGCGCGTTCGCCGCCGCCCCTTCAGCATTGGCAATGGTCGCGCATTGCTATCATCGAGGAACCCTACCGGCAATCCTCGGCGACGACGCTGCTAACGCATAGAAAGACGGAAAGTCGCCACCCCGGCAACCGCAGCCGTCATCATCGCCGCCGACAAAAGTGCGGGTGCGGACGGACTTGCAGTGATATCGCGTGTCAGTCCCGCGACACCTGGCAGTACCGTCATGCCAATATAATACCAAGTGAAGTATACCCCCATTCCGCTGGCGCGATTGTTCGATCGCAAAGATTGGGCCGGGAACGCCATAATCAATCCGGCCGGCACTCCTATGACCACGGCGAGGATGCCGAACGGCAATATGGGATTGGCGGCGAAGGGCAGGAAGGCTGCAGCAAGGCCCGAAAGCAGGAGGCTAACGAGCAGAACCTCATTCGGCCGGCCCACCCTTTCCGCGAACGAGCCGGCGAGTGGAACGGCGGGAATCAGCATCCAACCGAGAAAACTGACAACCCAAGCCGCTTCTGACGTTGTGTAGCCGCGGGTGGCGAACAAACCCGGCACGAAACTGACGAGAACAATATAACCCACATTGTAGGTCATCCAGATTCCGCCGGCGAGCGACACGCCCAGCCATTCTTGCTTTGTCAGTGAGACACTCAGTTTGGTCCGCTGCGTGGTTGGCACCGTGGCCGGATCGCGATACGCAGTCGCGACAAGCAGCAGGCTCGCCAACGCGATGAAGGCGGTCGAATACATAACCACGTTCCAGGAATGCGACGCGGCAACCGGCGCGAACATTAGAAGCCCAAGAGCGAGACCCAGGGGCCAACTGACGACAAGGACGGCCATGGCAGTGACAATCTCACGATTTGCAAACCAATCCGCGATCATCTTGGCTGCCATGACGTTGACCAACACGCCGCCCATGCCGCTGACCAGACGACCCACTGCCAATCCTTGGAAGGAGTGACTGGCTCCCATTCCCGCGCCGCCGGCCGCCATTAGGAGAAGCCCCATCAAGAACAACGGCTTAGCCCCGAAACGTTGACCGAGCACGCCGCCGGGGAGGGCAATGAAGATGCCAGGCAGCATGTAGAGTCCGATGAGCCCGCCGAGCGATGTAAAGTCGATCTCCAGGGCGTCGACCAGCGATGCGGCCGACGATGCGACCGATTGAAACTGGCACGCCATCGCGGTCCGCGCGACAAACAGAACGAGCAGCATCAACCAGCGACTATGCATGGACACGTCTAGTTCCGCCGATGTCCTGTAGGACATGATTACTCACCCTTTCCTTACCGGAAGTTCCTTTGTTCGATAAGTCCTGAAGCGGCTCCGGTTATTGCTTCGGCGCCTTCGTCCGACCAGGGCGGCGCAAGACGATGGTGAGCACCGTAAAGGCGGCAATGACGAAGCATAGTGCGTTGAGCCAGTAAAATTCGCTGCCTACCTCGTTGATAAATCCGAACTCCATTGCATCTCTCCCTTTGCTGCGCGAAAAACGGCTGTTGTTTGCCGATGGGGCGACTAGAACAGCCGCCCATCAGGCGCTCGTTAGCTCAGCGTCAGAAGTTCGTTATTTGCGCGCTTGCCGGCGTTAAAAGTGGGCTGACGGGATCTGAGACGAGGGAACTCTGGTGTCTGGACAATTCCGCCTCATAACGTTTGGCCTTTGCGAACTGGCCGGTCCCAACGGCGTCGTGGACCTCGGCAGTAAGAAGGCCTTGGGGTTGCTAGTATTTCTTGCAACTAACCGGCTTCAGGCGCACCCGCGCGAGCGGCTCTCCAACCTACTCTGGGGCTCACATTTCGAAGCACAGGCACGACAAAACTTACGGCAAGCTCTGTTCCAACTGCGACGCGCTCTTGGCCCCGACTCGGTCACCAGTAGCGGAGAATTAGTTTCGCTCAAGGCCAACATCTCAACCGACGCCGCTGAATTCGAGACCCTCATTCGGGACGGAAACCGCCAGGCACTGGAACAAGCGATCGCGCTTTACCGCGGCGGTTTTCTCGCCGATGTCGACATCTCGGAGGATACCTGGCGTGATTGGGCATCGAATGAGCGCCAACGACTCGAGAGTCTTGCACTAACCGCCATGATCCGCTTCGCGGAAGGCGAACTCGACCATCACAATCCCAATATTGCTCTCGATGCCGTAGAACGCGTGATCTCAATCAATAATCTGCGGGAAGACGCCCATCGTCTGAAGATCGCCGCCTTGGCCGATGTCGGCCGCAAGGCGGAAGCGCTGAAGCATTATGAAAATCTGGTCGAACTCCTAAAGCGAGAGCTGAGTGTCGAGCCCGATATCGCAACGCAACAGTTGGCGGCCAATATCAAATTGGATCAACCGACAGGGAGCCCTGTACATGAGCGTGCTACGGGCGAGAATACGCGAGCCGATCCGCCGAAAAACGTAGCAAACGGGCGTCCCGCTACGAATTCTGCACCGTCGTCTCAAAGCACAGAGCGCCTGGGGCCCGATGACTGGGTAGATCTCCTAAATATCTATCGCGAACGCGAGCGCGCCATCATCGATATTTTCGCTCGCATCAACTCTGGGGTAGGCGATCTGAAGGACACGTTCCGAGCCGTTATCGGGCACGCTCTGAGGCTTTGCAACGCCAATTTCGGCATGCTTCTGCTTTTCCGCGAAGAGGCGTTCACCTACGCTGCCGGTGTCAACGTGCCCGCTGCTTTCGAGGATTGGTGCTGCGGACGCGCGCTCCAGGCTGATCCCCGGACAGGCCTCGGGCAGGTCCAGCAGAAGCGAAAATTGGTGCATATTCTAGATGTTCGCGGCGAGGACATTTACCGCGAAGGTAATGCCTTGCGCATCGCGACAGCCGATCTGGCGGGCGCACGCACCTTCATGGCAATTCCGATCGTCAGCGAAGGCCGCCTTCTAGGGGCAATGACGATCTATCGCCAGGAGGTGCGTCCTTTTGAGCGCGCGCAAATCGAGTTGGTGCAGGCCTTCGCCCTCGAAGCGGCCCTTGCGCTGACAAACGCGCAACTGGTCAAAGATCTTGATTCGCGCAGGCGCGAACTTGCTGAGCTGAACGCCGCGCTTGAGCAGCGCGTGGGGCAACAAATGTCGCAACTTGAAAAGTACAGCCGCTTTCGCCGATTCGTGCCGCCGCAACTCGCAGATTTGATGATGAGCGACGATCCCGATCGATATCTGCAAAGCCACCGCCGCGAAGTGGCGGTTCTTGCATGCGATCTCCGTGGTTTTTCCAACGTCTCCGAAAGTATGGAGCCCGAGGTGGCGATGGACGTGCTCAAGACCTACCACGCATGCATCGGCAACCTCGCCGAATCGTTTGAGGCGACGATCGAACGATTTGCAGGAGATCGGGTCGTTATGGTGTTCAACGATCCCATGCCTTCGCCAAACGCGCCCGAGCAGGCTGTACGGATGGGCGTCGCATTGCGCGACCGAATTGCTCAGGCGGCGCAGACGTGGCGAGGCATAGATATCGACGTCGCCCTACGCATCGGTATCGCATTCGGCTATGCCACGCTCGGTCAAATCGGTTTCGAAGGCCGTTACGAATACGCTGCAATCGGACCGGTTCCTATTCTCGCCTCACGACTGTGCGATCACGCAGCAGACTGGCGGATTGTCGTCACCCAGCGCGTTCTGACGGCGATCCAGGATACTGTGGAAGCCGAGTCTCTTGGCGACCTGCAACTCGAAGGATTCACCCGATCCATCCGGGCAAGCAATATTTTACGGTTGCGTGAAGGGGCGCGAAATTGAGCCTTGATCACCGCCTTAGTGCTCTGGCGACGCGCGCCAATTATTCTTGGCTCATGGATGCACGGGCTTAGCCGGCTCACCCTCCTTTGACGATCGTAAGTAAGCTCCGCGTTCGGCGCCCGTGTTGCACGGCGAGGGTGCCGGTCTTTGACCCGCACGTAAATTGAACCTCGCCATCCTTGAGCTCAATTCAGACCATACTGGATCGGTCGGCCATAACTCCAGCCGGATGTGCCGCTGTAGATGGTTGGTTTTCCTGGCTTACTCAGGATATTCATCCGACCCTAGAACCCATAGAAAAGACTGAAGGTCGATCATATCGCGCGGGTTCAAGTCATCGAGATCAAGCCTCACTTTCCGCGCGAAGGCCAACACGGCTGAGTAGATTTCGCCTTGCGGACGTGCCTGATAGGCGAGGCTATATCCGTACCGCTCCGCGGCCTTGCGCGTTACCATAGGCTTCAGAAAGAAGTGCTTGCGCGGCTGTGCGATAAAGCCAAACACAGTCACAACCGGCCAAGTCAGCACACGGGTCTGCCTACGGGGAAGCGCAGCGACCACATCGCACCAAGCGGAGAAACGATCCTTCAAACTACCGTTTCCATGGAGATAGTTGAATAGACCCGTCGTAAATGCTTCGGCACCCCTCGCGGTCCTGACGGCATCGCGAAGAGCCATTTTTTCAAATGAAAATAAAAGATTGGTGCGCGATTCAATCGTGACGACACGAGCCGCAATGTCCTGGAACGCGCCTTTTCGCATGAGCCGCCGGAAATCATCTTCGCCGAGAGCCTCCGACCACCGCACGTGGGCATTCCATTTATAACTACGTTCCAGAGTAAGGTAGTCGTCGTCCTCGAAGCCCCCTGGATAGTAACTCAGAAACTTTCGCCTGCTCGACCGAGCGTGTCCCGTGGCGGTCCGGGCGGTGTCGTTCGTGCCACGGCGCGCTCCCGTCTTCCTATTCATTGCGGCCGATAAACTACTGACCAAGTGAGCACCATTAATTAAGCGGGACTTTCGAAAATGCCATTGCAACGCAGCGACGACGCAATGTTTGGATCAGTCCCGACCGTAAACTCCAATCAGCACTCCCTTACCAATGCCGTGCTTCTTGACGAACTCGATTAATTCACTTCGACCGGGGTTTTCAAAGGCCGCTGGGCCTCAACGCATAGAGCTGAAAAACGTAACGATGCTCGCCATGTCCTGTCGGTGGATCGGGCGCCAGCCAATCGGACTTCAAAAAGGAGTTCTTTCCGTAGCTAACATTTGATGGCGGAAGGTAGCGCGCGGCCGGCGATAACCCAAAGATAATGCAATGAACCAGCGGCTGGGGCGTAGGAGAGTCCGCATCCTCAACGAGCAAAACAAGCGAGACGGTCCTTGGAGTTGGCTCATTCCATTCTAGCTCCGGTATTTGCCCCTCACCATCGGCGGTACAACGCGCTGGAATAAGTCCGCCCTGTTCGAACAGGGGGCTGTGGAGCAGGAGGTTATCGGGCAGCGCGCTCAGGACGCCGCTGGATGCGGCCGCACCCATGCCAGAACGTAAGCCCTTCATCGCGGCACCGACAGGGCGGGGAACTTTCTCAAGCATCGGAACCTCAGATTGTTCAAGTCATCGCTTGCTTATCAAACCATTGGAAAGCACGAGGTTTCTTTCGAACAGCGGGGGTTCTTAAACCACTCTTCTCACGAAGCGATTGCTCGCCGGCCAATCCGCTGGCCGCCCTGCCCTGGACCAGAACCCCGCGCCGAAATCATAAGAAGTTCTTGAACACCATCGTTCACCTCCGCTGAGAGAACCTATCTCCGTGCCCCGCCGTCGTACGCTCGTGAGGCTGCGACGAAGTTTGGCCGCTATCAGAATTCCTCGTTCGGTCTGCCTGTAATTCAGGATTTCGTTTACTCGCGTTGGGAAGCCAGAGCGGCCCGGGATGAGCGCACCGATTCCGCCGTAACCGCGGGGGCTGCGTTGCCCCAGTGATTGCGTACGTAGGTCAAAACGGCGGCAACCTGCTCATCTGTGAGTTGCCATCCAAAGGCCGGCATGCCGGGCGATGTCGGCTCAGCGTTGGTCGCGACGCTGCGGCCCCCCCGAAGCACGAGCCGAATTGCCGTCTGCGGTTCCACTGACCTGGTCAAAGAGGATTTAGCAAGAGCCGGAAAGAGACCAGCGACTCCGTTGCCGTCAAGCCCGTGACAGGCCGAGCAAACGTCGCGGTAGATCGCTTCCCCGGCCTTTATCGCCGGATCGTCCGACGAAACAGGGACCCCACCATTGCTTTCGCCCGGCGTCGCTTTCAAATAGGTCGCAATAGCCGCGAGGTCACTGTCACTCATCAACGAACTCGAAAATGTTACCTCTTCAGCCATTGGGCCGGTCGCCGCCGAAACAGTATTGTGGCCGGTTTGGAGATAGCGAACGATATCGTCGTTAGACCACTGACCAAGGCCACGTACCGTGTCATTGGTGATATCCGGCGCAAACCAGCCTTGAAGCGACGCGCCCCGCAAATTTTCGGACTTCTTATCGGCACCCAAAATGTTCTTGGCGGTATGGCAGGCGCCGCAGTGGCCCGGTCCCTCCACCAGATAAGCGCCGCGATTCCAGTCGTCGGATTTGTTGGGGTCGCGCTGGAATTCGCCTTCACGGAAAAATAACGCGTCCCACGCCCGCATGGCGGCCCGAACATTGAACGGGAACGGCAGCTGGTTGGGAACGACAGCATTATGCACGGCGGGAATCGTCGAAAGGTAAGCGCGGATAGCGAGCACGTCGTCGCGGGACATTTTCGTGTAATGCGTGAAGGGCATTGCCGGATAAAGCCGCGTGCCGTCTGGGCGGATGCCGCGCCGCACCGCATCGTCAAATTGCTGGCTGGTCCACGCTCCAATGCCGGTGGCGCTGTCAGGCGTAATATTTGGCGATACGATCGTGCCGAACGGCGTCTCTATGGGGCGTCCGCCGGCAAAAGGCTGGTCCTGCCCAGGGTTGGTGTGACACGCGGCACAATCAGCGGCCGCGGATAGATAGCGGCCCTTCTCGATCTGGACGAAATCCTGGCTGTCCGGCATGGCGGCCTGCGCGGCGCAGACGACACCGAGTAACAACGCAAGGGCAATGGATGATCTAAGCATCGACCAGCGGCCCCGGCTTTTTCAAATATTGCTCGCGGATCGCTTTTGCCGACCAGAAAGCCAGCGCTGCTACCGTGCCAGTCGGATTGTAGCCAGCATTCTGTGGGAACGCACTGGCGCCCATCACGAACAAATTCGACACGTCCCAACTTTGAAGATAACGATTGAGCGCGCTGGTCTTAGGATCGGCGCCCATGATGGCGCCGCCGTTGAGATGGGTCGTCTGATAACTGGTGATGTCGTATGGCCCCTTGCGGTATTGCTTCTGAACCTGCGTCGCGCCCATCGCCTTGATGATCTCGGCGAATTTGTCCGTCAGGAAGGCGTTCTGCTTGATCTCATTGTCATGGAAATCGATGGTCATGCGCATCAGCGGGCGGCCGAAGCGATCTTTGTAGGTCGGGTCGAGATCGAGATAGACGTCGCGGTAACTGTAGAAGCTGCCGTGCACGCCGGTGCCCGGTCGCACCGTGCTCAGATAATTGTCTTTGACTGCGGTCTTCCATTGCGCACCCCAGCGCGGCGCGCCTGGCGGTACGATGGCGCCCTCGATCGGCCGGCCGTTTGTTTGCACCTGGCCCATGTAGCCGCCGCCGACGAAACCGTGCGGACCGTGGTCGAAATTGTCGCCGTTGAATTCGTCGATACACATCCCGATCGCGCCAGAGGCGATGAAAGGATTGAAATTGTATTTGGTCTTGTCGAAGAAGCCGTTGACGCTGGAAATGGTCTGATGCGTGAAGTTGCGTCCGATCACGCCGCTATTGGCGACCGGATCGTAAGGCTGGCCGATCTTGGAATGCAGGAGCAGCTGCACATTGAACACCGTATAGGCAGCCAGGATAACAAGGTCGGCGGGCTGCTCCCATTCCTCCCCCCTTGAATCGACGAAGGTAACGCCGGTGGCGCGTTTGCCGGTACGGTCGGTATTGATCTGGGTCACTTCCGAATTGGTGCGCGCCGAGAAATTCGATTTGCGCACCAGGACGGGCAGGATCGTTGTCTGCGGACTGGCCTTAGAATAGTTGCCGCAGCCGAACCATTCGCAGAACCCGCAATATGTGCACGGCCCCAACCGGAGGCCGAGCGGGTTGACATAGGCCTTGGACATGTTCCCCGACGGTTGCGGAAACGGCTTGTAGCCGAGGTCGCGCGCAGCCTTAGCAAATAAGGTATGGCTGAAGGGCTGTTGCTGCGCCGGGTTCGGATAAGGCCTTGAACGAGGCCCTTCGAAGGGATTGCCGCCTTCCTGGATTTTGCCCTGCAAATTGCCCGCCGTCCCAGACGTGCCGGTCAGATATTCGAATGCGTCGTAATGCGGTTCAAGATCGTCGTAAGTAACGCCATAATCCTGAATGGTCATGTCTTCAGGCAGAAAGGCCGCGCCGTAGCGCTCCGTCAGATGCGTCTTGAGTGTGAAATCGGTGGGCAAAAACCGCCACGTTTCCGCGTTCCAGTGCACGCCGCCGCCGCCGACGCCGTTCGGGGGCATGAAGGCGCCCCAGTTGCGGATCGGCAGCGCCGTCTGGTTCATCTTGTTACGGAAGGTGAAGGTGTTTTGCGCCGGCTGCAAAAACAGCTCGTGGCGGATGCGGTAGCGCAGCTCGTCCTGTGCGTAGTTCGGCGGGAATTCCGTCGGCGCATCGCGCCAAGGTCCGCGCTCGATGGCAACGACCTCCAACCCTTCGTCGGTCAGTTCGTGCGCAAGGATGGCACCGGTCCAGCCGAGGCCGATAATCACCACGTCCTTTTTCGGCAACTTGCGGACCATGGACTAGTGCTCCGACCATTCCGCGCGCCCGGTCATGCCGACCGGCGGTAGCGGAAAGCGTTCGTTGTGACGCCCGACCCAATCGAGGTAATTGTAGCGCGCGCCCGGAAAGCCGATCATTTTCCACGACGCCATGTCGCGATTGCCGCCGTAGATCGGATCGGCAAAAAAGCCCTGCTGCACGTCCTTGAGCACAAGTTCGAAGAATGCGTTGCCGTCGGTGCCTTGAAGCGTCAGCTTTTTGCTTTCGAGGTCGGACAAAATGGAATTCTTTGCGGCGAAGTCGAGCTCCGCGAAAGGCTTACCGTAGCCAGAGCGGCAATGACGGTCGAGTGCCGCGAGCCCTTGCCGATATCGCAGAGCCGGGCCGGATTCTGATTGCGATCCCTGCTCCTTTGTGCCGGTCATGAAGGGCGGCTTAGCGTAAAGCCCTTCTAACCGCCCATAGGGACCGGCCAGTTGGCGGTCGACATAGACGGCGCAGCCGCAGTCCTTGCCGCCCGGTGTCTGCGGGTCTGGCGGAATGATGCAGTCGGCAATGGCTTCGATCGTCTCCGCTTCGGCCGGCGTGAAATAAAGCCAAGGCCCCAGCTTGACCGGATCGGGCGGATGGCCGGCGTTCGGCGTCCACGGCAAGGCACCGCTGATCGATTCGGCCTTCGCTAACGCGGTGCTTGCCAATATCGCTGCGGTGGATGCGAGCAGATCGCGCCGTCGCCAGCCCATAGTTTCGTCCCGGTCGAAGATTGCCCGTGCAGCAAACCACCGTCTCTGCGATTCGTTCCAGGACACGGCGTGGAGTATCGATCCCGATGGCCGGCCTCGGCAGCCCGCACTCTATTGCTGACAAACATTCTGATTGTGCGGTCCCTGCGGCGCCCAGGAACAAGAATCAGGTTCGTCGGAACTCGTACGCTGTCGACAAGTTGATACCGATTGTCGAATATTCGCTTCTAGCGGCGCCCAATTGGGGCTCACGCACCTCTGCTTCGGAATTCCCACTTGAACTTTACACTACCGCCTCGGCTAAGTGCTTTCGCCCGCCTGACGGCGATCTCGTTCTGTGCGCTGGTGCTGTCTGCCTGCAGGACCACGATATTGGATCCCCAAGGTCCAATCAGCCGCGCCGAAAAGTCCATTCTAATAGATTCTCTTGCAATCATGCTCGCGATCGTGGCGCCCACCATCGTGGCGATTTTTGGCTTCGCCTGGTGGTTTCGAGCCTCTAACCGGAAAGCTCGGTATCAGCCGAACTGGGCCTATTCGGGCCAAATTGAACTCGTGGTCTGGGCCATTCCGGCGCTGGTGGTTACACTCCTGGGAGGCGTGATCTGGATTGGATCGCATGAACTCGACCCGGGAAAGCGGATAAAATCCTCACAGCCAGCGTTCGAGGTGCAAGTCGTCTCGCTCGATTGGAAATGGCTGTTCATCTACCCCGGTCAAAACATCGCGACCGTCAACACGCTCACCATACCCACCGGCGTTCCGGTACATTTCTCGTTGACGTCTGCCAGCGTGATGAACGCGTTTTTCATCCCGCAGCTGGGTAGCATGATCTACACGATGAACGGCATGACGACCCGGCTCAACCTGCAAGCCGACAAGGCTGGGGTTTTTCATGGCCTCTCGTCTCATTTCAGCGGCGATGGATTCTCTGACATGAACTTCGAGGTGCATGCCGTGTCGCCGGCCGCATTCGCCAATTGGGCAAAGATAACCGGCCAAGTCAGCGCAACGATCGACTCGCAGAGCTATACCGAATTGGCGAAACAAAGCAGCAAGGTTGCTCCGGCCAGCTTCCGCCTCGGCGACCCTAATCTCTTTCAGTCGATTGCGACGCAAAAGATCCTTGCCAGCCCGGGATCTAGGGCTGAGGCGCCCAAACAGCGTGGCGCGCAGGCCGGGGGCGACGATGTTCGGTAAGTTGACGTTTGCTGCCATTCCATTCGATCAGCCGATTGCCATGGCCGCGTCCGGTGTAGTCGCGCTGGCCATCGTCGCCGTTCTTGCATGGATCACCGTCAAGGGACATTTTCCATATTTGTGGCGCGAGTGGATCACCAGCGTCGACCACAAACGGATCGGTGTAATGTATACCCTGCTGGCATTGGTCATGCTGTTGCGGGGCTTTGCCGACGCCATCATGATGCGCTCGCAGCAAGCCTTGGCGTATCAATCGGACGGCTTCCTGCCTCCCGAGCACTACGATCAGGTGTTTTCCGCGCACGGCACGATCATGATCTTCTTCGTCGCCATGCCGTTCATGATCGGATTGATGAATTTCGTCGTTCCACTGCAACTCGGCGTCCGCGACGTCGCGTTTCCGACTTTGAACTCGGTCGGGTTCTGGCTCACCGCGACGGGCGCCCTGCTGGTAAATATATCGCTCATCGTCGGCGAGTTTGCCCGAACCGGCTGGCTACCTTATCCGCCACTATCGGAGCTCGCCTACTCGCCCGGCGTCGGCGTGGATTATTATTTGTGGGCGATGGAAATCTCCGGGGTCGGGACGCTGGTTTCCGGCATCAATCTCGTCACTACGGTTTTGAAGATGCGCGCGCCTGGCATGAGCTATCTGCGCATGCCGATGTTCTGCTGGACGACGCTCGCCACCAACCTGCTGATCGTTGCCGCGTTTCCGATCCTTACCGCGACCTTGGCGATGTTGCTGCTCGACCGCTATCTCGGCTTTCATTTTTTCACCAACGAGGCCGGCGGCAACGTGATGATGTTCGTAAATCTGATCTGGGCCTGGGGTCATCCCGAAGTCTACATTCTCATCCTGCCAGCTTTCGGAATCTTCTCCGAAGTCGTTTCGACGTTTTCGGGAAAGCCACTGTTCGGTTATCGCTCGATGGTGGCCGCGACTATGGCGATTTGCATTCTGTCGTTCATGGTCTGGCTGCACCATTTCTTCACCATGGGCGCCGGCGCCAATGTCAACGCTATATTCGGCATCGCAACGACGATCATCGCGATTCCGACCGGCGTGAAGATATTCAATTGGCTGTTTACGATGTATGGCGGACGAATCCGCTATTCGCCGCCGATGCTGTGGGCGATCTCGTTCATGGTGACGTTCATTCTCGGCGGAATGACCGGTGTGCTCTTGGCCGTACCGCCGGCGGATTTCGTCCTGCACAACAGCCTGTTCCTGGTGGCGCACTTTCACAACGTCATCATCGGTGGCGTTCTGTTCGGCGCTTTTGCAGGTTACACCTATTGGTTTCCCAAGGCGTTCGGTTTCAGACTCCATGAAGGGCTAGGCAGGGCGGCGTTCTGGTGTTGGACCTTTGGGTTCTATCTCGCCTTCATGCCACTCTATTGGCTGGGCCTTCTCGGTATGACCCGGCGAATGCAGCATTACGACGTGCCGGAATGGCGTCCCTGGTTGATCGTCGCGGCCGCCGGCGCCGCCGTCATCATGGTCGGGATCGCGTTGCAAATCGTGCAGTTGTTCGCCAGCATTCGCGACCGCGCCTCGTTGGCCGACACAACCGGCGATCCCTGGAACGGGCGTTCTCTCGAATGGGCAACGGCCTCGCCGCCCCCTGCTTTCAATTTTGCCATCTTGCCGAACGTATCCGGGGAGGATGCCTATTGGCGTATCAAGCAACACGCGCGTGAGGACCTGGAAGACAAGCCAGATTATCACGCCATCGAGATGCCGAAAAACTCGCCGACCGGTTTCGTCTGCGCCTTCTTCGCCACGATCATGGGCTTTGCGATGATCTGGCATATCTGGTGGCTCGTCGGCGTCGGCGCGATAGGCGCTTTCGCGACGTTCGTCGTTTTCGCTTGGCGCGATGAGGACGAGTACGTGGTGTCCGCTAAAGAAGTCGAACGGATCGATCGCGCCCACATCGAGATACGGCATGCGGCGATCGCCGCAACGGGGCAGACGCCATGACAGCCGTACCGCTCGCACCCGCGCAAGCCGATCCTCATCATCTGGCCGGCGCACAGCGCGCCGCTAGAAGCGAAAGCGGGCCCGCGCCGAAACGCATCGTGGTCGGTTACGGCTTCTGGATCTTCCTGCTCAGCGATATCGTGATGTTCTCCGCATTTTTCGCGTCTTTCGCGGTGCTGGTCAGCGAGACGGCAGGCGGCCCGACCGGGGCGGACCTGTTCGATCTTCGCACCGCGTGTATCGAGACCGCATGCCTGCTAGCATCGAGCTTTACCTGCGGTCTCGCCAGTATTGCTGTTAGCGTTCGACACAAATCCTGGTTCTACATCGCCATGGCGGTAACGTGCCTGTTTGGCCTCGCCTTCCTGACGCTCGAACTGAAGGAATTCATCTCGCTGGTCGCGCGCGGCGCCGGCCCGTCGCGAAGCGCCTTCCTGTCGGCGTTCTTTACGCTAGTGGGATGTCACGGCCTTCACGTTTCGGCGGGCATCCTCTGGCTGCTGACCATGATGGCCCAGGTCTATGCCAAGGGATTTCGCGCCGACATCGAGAGGCGCATTTTATGCTTTGCGCTGTTCTGGCATGCGCTCGACATCATCTGGGTGGCGCTATTCACGGTGGTGTATTTGATGGGAGCCGGACGATGAGCGGTGATCAAAGCGAATCTTTTGCGATCCTTGACACCGCCCCCGGCGATACCGCCACGAGGGAAAAGGGCGTCGGACGGGCGGTGCTCGGTTATCTGATCGGGCTTGGGCTGGCGACTCTACTCACCGCTACATCATTTTATATCGCCGGGACCGATCTGGTCTGGACGCCAAGCATTCCGGTGGCGCTCGTCGTACTGGCGATCGCGCAGATGGGCGTGCATCTTGTCTTCTTCCTGCATATTACCACTGGCGCCGACAACACAAACAACGTCATGGCGTTGGCCTTTGGCATCCTTATCGTCGTACTCCTGATTGGCGGCTCGTTATGGATCATGGCGAACCTCAATCACAACATGATGCCGATGGACCAGATCATGCAGATGCAGCGTTAGGAATGAAGATTCCTGCGAGCGGCGCAAATCCGGCCCTCTAGTAAAAGATAACCGCAGGAATCGGCTTCAGGTATTGCTCGCCTGCTGGAAGTGATCACCGTCGCTTGTTCTGCCCGGCCTGGACGTCGCTGCTGTCTTCGGCCTGCACGCGACGGCATTAACGGCATTCCTGGAATCTTCGCGGAAGCGGCAGGCCGCATCCGCTTCATTTAGGTCCGCCATGATATCCTCCCCGAGATACACAAGCGCAACCGAGACCCGAGCCGAACATGTACAGCGGGTGCTGTTGTCGATGTTGATCAGGATGTCCGCGCCCCGGAGCGGACCACTCATGAGGCGGCGACCCACACGCAACGGCTCAAGCATTCGCAGAAAATTCGCGTCCGTTTTTCGGCCGTCTAATCTTAATTCGCCGCAGAACCCACAGATTGAAGGTCTCCAAGAAAGGCGACCTTCAACGTCCGGCCCATTAGGTCTTTCCAACGCTGGAGTTCGTATCGGACCCGGCGCGCTAAAGCGTCGAGGCGACCGGTCGTGCGCGAAAACGAAACATAAGCTTAGGCTGCTTTGCGCTTTTCTTCGAGCCTCAAAAATTCTATCGTAATCTTTTCGACATTCTTATCGAGCCACTCCGCCATACGCTCTTCCTCGCGAAGCGACTCAGACAGGACGGTCTTCACCCTAACCCCGGCCTCCTCCGCTAAAGCGATTAGCGATTTGTAGGCGGCTATCTCAAAGGCTTCGAGCGCGTTGCTGGCGAAACTATTCTTCAGCACCTCATCACTGGCCATGGTGTGGGCCATCGCGGCTAAGTTAGCACCGGTCGCTAACACGGTGTCCTTCACCAAAGAGGAGCTGGTGGCTTGCTGCTTCAAGAGCGTTCCAAGGCGTTTCAATTGTTCCTTTGTCTCGACGAGATGTTCTTGCAACCGGGCAACAAGGTCGGGGTAATCTGTTAGGCGTTGGATGGCTCGCTCCAACATCTCCTGCGCCTCCCGTTCCATAGCGTGGGCATTTTTTAAGCCAGTAATGTAAAGTTCCAGAGCACGTGTCGTCATTGGGTTCTCCCGCGGAGTTAAGACCACCTAGCAACCTACAAAAAGGGTCGTAGTTCCCAGTTCGATGCCAAGTCCGGGCGCGATTGCTGACTGGGCGACAACAGGCCCGGCAAACGGGGGTATAACCTAAATCACCTAAATGACCCGGTGAACGGGTTCAAAACCCCACGCCAAGTACAAATCGCTGCGATGCGGCCCGTTGACTTATCGATAAGGATGAGCTGCTCCCTTGAGCACGTATTGACTGGCGTCGTCGTCGGCAGCACTTTCGCCACAAGGTCGGGCAAATCCTTCGCCTTCGCTTTGGCGCGGCACCGCGGCGCCTACCGCGATATGAAGTCCGCATTGTCGCGATGCTCCAGCTTTGTCTTGCCAATCGCTTCGCGAAGATGCTGTTTCTGATCTCTGACAGCCGCAATTCACGTGATCCAGTGCCCGCGTGTCGTCGGTGCGTCATGCCTATCTGCAGAAGACCTTTAGTGTTTCCCTGGAGCAGCGTACTTCCGCCTTTCGTTTGCTCCGTACGTTCATTGCCAGGTAATGACCCACTACAAAGGAAATGGCCTTCACCAAGGCCCAGCCCCAGGGCCCTATTTTGGCGAAAAAACGGTCGGTACACCTCAATCGGACGTCGATGCCGTCATCAAGGCCGCCCACGAAATCAGGAACCGTTGGAGACGGTCGGCCTCGTTGGGTTCTGCAAGACCACGGGCGGCAAGGGTCTGCATGTCGTCACGCCTCTCGCATCACGGCGTGGCCGGCCCCTCGGTTGGCCCGAGGCCAAATCTTTCGCACAGGACATATGCCGCGAGATGTCTACCGACGACCCTACACGTTACGTGCTCAACACGCCCCTATCGATCCCATGTATCGACAACCGTCTAGAGCACAAGCGGGCCCTGACGCTACCCGCGGTTACCGGGACATTACCAGTGTCAGTTAAGATAAATTATTCCTGCACGCATTACGTCGGAGGTTGTCAGATGGCGCAACGAATCTTCGTCGGAACCGCTGGATGGACAATTCCCCGTGGCGAAGCCGATAATTTCCCGAAAGACGGAAGCAGTCTCGTGCGTTATGCGTCAAAATTCGATGCAGTCGAAATCAACTCAACATTTCGGAAGTATCATAGACAATCGACCCTGGTTCGATGGGCAAGCTCAGTCAACGACTATTTCCGCTTCGCACTGAAGATGCCGAAGAAGATCAGCCACGAGTTGAAATTGAGGGATGCAGAGGAGGATGTGCTCCAGTTTATTGAGGCAACTAGGGCGCTCGGGAAAAAAATAGGCCCTTTGTTGCTGCAGCTTCCCCCGTCGCTCGCATTTGGGCCTGATTTCGCGGAAACTTTCTTTAAGATGCTCCGCCGGTGCTACTCGAATCCGGTCGTATGCGAGCCCCGACATATAAGTTGGTTCGAAGCCAATGCCGATAGGCTTCTGAAAGCCTACGAGATCGGTCGAGTCGCAGCTGACCCCGCGCGAACGCCCGCCGCGGGACAGCCCGGCGGTTACGCAAAAATTGAATACTACCGCCTCCATGGATCGCCCGACGTCTACTACTCGTCGTACCCTTCTGCGGCCTTGTCTCACTTGGCCGAACGCATACGACGCAGTAACGCCGAAGAAACCTGGTGTATGTTCGATAACACGGCGTCCGGTGCGGCCACGGCAGACGCCCTCGCTATGCAACTTCATCTTAAATCTGATTGAGGGAACTAGCGGTCCCGCAACGCTGATTGAATGCGGACCTGCGGATGTCAGCCCTTATTTGAACTAGGGACCTGAACATCAATTGCTGTTGCAAGGGCGCTCGTGAGACACTCTATCGGTCTCACAAGTCTACCCACTGGCGGCCTGCGAACGATCCAGGCTCGGACTCTTGGTTCGAAGTCCTGAATGGCAATGATCTGGAGAGTGTCGCGCAGAGGGCTGCTTTCAATTGCAGCCTTTGTCGCAAGGGTGATTCCGAGTCCGCGCGCGACGAGTGCTAAGCGCAGGTCCGAACTCAAAGACACTATACCTATTCGTAGAGGTAGATGCTCTTGCTCGAAGCGCCGCTGGATCACACTACGGAAGCCGCAACCATCTTGGTTGAATATCCAGGGGTACACTGAAAGGTCTTGTACCGTCGCGGGAGAAGGCAAATCCAGCGATTGAGACGCGGCAACGAACAACGGCTGGACATCAAGGGCTTCCGTTTCGATCTCGGTCGGCGGGCTCATGCCATCCGGAAGGCAGAACGCAACAACGTCGATCTCGCTACGGCGAAGTTGATCCAAAAGTTGTTCGGGCCACCCCGTTGTGATGCGCAGCATGAGATCTGGAAAGCTGCCACGGAGCCTATCCGCGATTGTCGTGATGCCGACCTCCGACAAATAGGGCGAGATGCCGAGTCGGAATTCTCCGCTGACCACTCCGTTGGGCGACAATCCCGTCTTTAGATCATCCAACACTCCCAGCACCTTTCGGCCGTGCGCGTAAGTTTCGCGTCCCGCCGCTGTTGGCTTCAAAGGCTTCGACTGCCTGTCTAGCAGGGTGACGCCAAGTTGCTCTTCCAAAGCTTGGATGCGGCGGCTCACACCAGGCTGTGTGAGGTGAAGCCGCGCCGAAGCTCCGACAATCGAACCGGTCTCGACCACCGCCAGAAAGGCCTCAAGATCGCGGGTGTTCATGCGCTTTTCGCATAATCTTTGTGAGAATAACTGAATTGCATCATAAATTTGGAAACGTATTTTGTCATCAAACAATATGCGGGTTTGCTGTTATGTTCCGTCGCCAGAGCCATGCCTACCGGCACCTATATAGAGACAGTGGAGTTCCATACTGGACGCTCTGGTCGGCCTGCTTCCTCGGCTTCGGCGTGATTGGCATGACGATGCAGGTCATGCCTGCTTATGCGCACGATCGCTTCGGAGCTGATGCAATTACTGCGGGCTTGGCGGTGACCATCGGCTCGTTGGCCACCATGTTCTCCCGCCCACTTTCAGGACGCTTTGCCGATCAGAGGGGTGGACGCCGCGTAGCAATGGCCGGAGCCATATTTGCTTTGATCGGTGGTATCGGTCACCTGCTCGCGACAAACCTGCCGGTTCTAATTCTTGCCCGACTTTTTCTCGGAGCGGGCGAAGGCGCACTGTTCACCGGCTCCGTCGGCTGGATCCTAGCGCACACGGAACAATCACATCGAGGGAAGACCGCGGGACATTTTGGCCTGTCCATGTGGATGGGGCTAGCATCTGGGCCAATGCTCGGAACCGCATTAATGGCGATTGGCACCTATCGGGATGTCTGGATTGCCGCGACAACCATCCCGATGCTTGCCTGGGTGCTGGTTGCATCAACGCGATCTGAGGATCGTATCTCCTACGCCGCCGATAATATGCGTCGGGCCTTATTTCCACGGGCGGCCTGGGTGCCCGGCGCGTCGGGAGTATTCTCCAGCATAGGGTATGGGATCGTGGCGGCGTTTCTGGTCCCACGTTTCGCGGCTCTTGGCTTCCCCGGCCAGAACTTCGCGCTGACGGTGTTCGGCCTCGCGTTTATGATTACCCGCTTTCTGGGCAGCGGATATGCAGATCGCTTCGGCGGGAGGCGGGTACTTCTATTCGCCTTCCTTATCGAGGCACTCGGACTTGCCGGATTATTTCTCACAAATGTGGAATGGCTAGCCTTCACCTCCACAGCACTAACAGCATCAGGTCTATCCTTGCTGATTCCGAGCGTAACGAGTCTTGTAACGGAAGCTGCACATCCGCACGAGCGTACTGCAGCCTTGGGCGCGGTGACGTCAGCTTGGGATTTGGGCGTAGCTGTCGGCGGACCACTAGGCGGATTTGTTGCCGGCGCCTTGAATGCGGGGCCGTTTGCCCTAGGCGCTGTGGCCGCGCTGATAGCGATAGCACCATTGGCAATAAGTCCCAAACGTGAGCGCGCTTTCGTACACCCCAAGAAAACATGAAAGGATACCGGAATGCCTAGCTATTTCGTGACATGTGAGGAGGGCCGGCTGCCGAATCTCACAAGAGCCGGGTCGCCAGAGCTGTGACCCGAGCCCACGGGGAGGCAACCGGCGCGCCCTACTACTTCGTCCGGCTCACATTCAACGAATTGAAACGCGGTAACTCCTTCTTGGGTGGGACTGAGCTCGATGGCGACAAGATTTTCGTACACGGCACAATCCGCGAAGGTCGACCGCAGGGCATGAAGGACGCATTGATGGGCCGCTTGACGGCCGACGTCGCGATCGCCTCCCAGATGCAGCCCAACTGCGTCTGGATTTATTTATCGGAGCTGCCCCTACACAGATGGTCGAATTCCGTCGCGTTCTTCCGTTGCACGGAAAGGAGGCGGAATGGTCCGCGGCGCTCCCAGAAGCCGAGAAGGCGCGTCTTGAGACGATTGGCCTTTGCAAAGATGTCGCTTAAGGAATCGCACTATACGATAATTCCTTCGACGTCTCGCAACGCATTAACAGCGAAATCGGTGAATGCCCTTACAGCTGGCCGCATAAAACGAGCTGATGGATAGGTAAAAAATGCTTCCGTCGATCTGACTTCATAGTCACGCAGTATCCGCACCAAACGTTTGCTTCTAAGCTCCTCACTCACCAATAGATGCTGGACTGGCCCGGCAGCCTGCCCGGCTATAAGCGTGGCGGCAACGACATGCGCATCATTAGTCCTGAGTACCGCTTTAACAGGAACTTCCACTGTTTTGCCGTTGGCCTGAAGCGGAATGGTATTCCGGGACGACAGCACGCTTGGGGTCGTAATGACCCTGACTTCCGAAAATCTTTCCAACGTTTTAATTGGGCCATACTTCTTCAAGAACGCCGGTGCCGCAACGAGAACCCGACGCACCAGCCCTAGTCGGCGAATGATCAATGACTGTCCTTCGGGTTGACCATATTTGATCGCTAAATCGTAGTTCTCGTGGATGAGATCGACGCTTCTGTTTTCAAGTATCAGTTCAACAGCGACGGCCGGGTGCTTTGCCTGGAAGGCGATCACGATCGGGTGCAAGTGCTTTGCACCGATGCACGAGGGGGCGTGCACCCGTATGCATCCGTCGATGGCACCCATGTCGCGGCGCACTCCTTCAAGTGCTGACTCGATCGATGCTAGCGCGGACCGGCTGGCTTCAAATAAGGCCTGTCCCTGTGGAGTGAGACGAAGAAGGCGCGAAGAACGTTCAAGAAGTCGAGCTCCGACGTGTCCCTCCAAACGCTTCAAATGCTTCGTTACGGCCGGCTGAGACATCTTGAGATCGCGCGCGGCAGCGGTAATAGAACCTCTTTCAACTGTCCGAACAAAAGAACGCAAAGCGACGGCAAGGTCCATGTATTCCACTCTGTTATGGATGCTATCCCACTATAACACCTAGACGACTCCCAGTTCCAACGGTTTCTTGCTCGACGCTACACAAGCGCAGGAAACACAAATGAACAGACGAGTCTTTTTAATTGGAACACCGGCGGTCTTGGCCGGCTGCCAACACGATGCTGGTCCGCCATTTGCGCAATTAATCGATTTCGGCGAAACATACAGGTCAATGTATGCGTCGATAGATACAGAACGGTTCCCCGTTCCTACTATCGATCTAAGTTCTATCGATCGACGCTTCCTACGAGCCGAAGTGACCTATGAAACGTCTGAAAATCCCGGGACAATCGTCGTCGATCCGACCGAACGCTACGCATATCTTATCTTGGGCTCGGGCCGAGCAATCCGATATGGAGTTGGAGTGGGCCGGGAGGAAGCCTTCAACTTCAACGGCGCTGCCGTAGTCCTTCGTAAAGCCGAATGGCCGCGCTGGACGCCAACTCCTGACATGATCAGAAGGGAGCCCGAGCGTTATGGGAAATACGCGGAAGGCTTGAGCGGAGGTCCTCGCAACCCGCTGGGACCACGAGCTCTCTACCTCTTCAGGAATGGAAACGATACTTTGTATCGCCTTCATGGGACCGTCGAACCCTGGACTATCGGAACAATGGTTTCATCGGGATGCGTGAGATTTATAAATCAGGATATCATCGATCTTTATAGGCGCACGCCTATCGGCGCTAAAGTTGTCGTGCTTCAGACGCACGGCTGAACCGGCATCCGCCTTTCCAGGTTTCTAAACATCATTTGAAGCCCAGCTTAGGACGACGCGCTGCGCAATCGCAGTTGCCCCGCGCAAATTGAGGAGACCTTGCTGTCACGCGCATCGTGTTCGAGATTATCAAGAAGAGTGGGGTCCCTCGCGCCGCGAGCGCCGCTGACCACTTGCCCCTGGGCTGGGCAACAGACGAGCGTAAAACGTTAGCGGCAGAAATCACCGCGGCACCGGCCTCCGGTGCTCACCCGGTCCGTGCGGCACTCCGCACCTGCGAAAACTCGATCTTAAGGAAATAGCGCAACTCCGTAGTGCGCGGCGCGCTCTCCCGTTAATTTCGCCCACATTTGGTCACCCCAGCAAAAATGCCACCACTCATTCGGGTTGTTGACAAAACCCTCTTCGGCCATCACCCAATACAGAAGCCTTCGGTTCGCACGCGCTTCCGTATCTGAGAAACGCCGAGAATCTGCGAAGTGCTCGAAATAGTCGGTATGCGCGAGAACGCTAACGTCATCAAATGTTGAACCCATATAGAGCATGTCGCCGGACTCGATAAAACTCAATGTTAAATCAGTTGCGCCTCCCGTGGCATGAGGCGAAGGCGACGCGTCCGTGTCTGCCGGCCTTGCCCAATATTTCTCAACTTCTTCGACCACGCGCACGTCATCCATGTTTGGATGCCATTCCTTCACACGCGCGGGCATCCACACATCATGGAAGTGCCGCTGTACTTCAATGGGGCGCAGTCCATCGTGAATGAAAAGTCTAAGACCCATTGGATTGAGCCTATTTTCAACTTTGACCAGACGCTCAGCGACGCTCCGACGCAAGTAAAGTTTTGAGATCGAGCCAGGGATGCTTTCGTAATACGGTGGATTGTCGTGTCTGCTGTAGTAGTTTTTGCCTTTCAGATTCAGCGCAATAATGTCAACCAACTCTTCGTTGCGGTATGGGCTGTCGCTGTCTATGGGATGCTTTCGGTAGTTTCGCCTCTCGCATCTGGCGTCTAAAAGATTCGGCAGAACCTTCTCACGTAGCCTTTTGAATTCGCTCACGGCTCTCCCCCCATGAAAATAACAGGGCCTCACGCTATGGAATTAGCGGTGCATGATATTGAAACGTGTATGCCAGCGCCCACAGCATGAACAGCACGACAGGTAGATGGATGAGGAGCTGCAAAAATGTGAAGCCCACCAGGTCGCGCGCCCGCAGGCCCACAATGCCCAGCAGCGGCAACATCCAAAAGGGATTGATTAGATTTGGCAGTGCTTCGGCAGCATTATAAATTTGCACTGCCCAACCGAGGTGAACCTTTAAATCGTTGGCCGCTTGCATTACGTACGGAGCTTCCAACAACCACTTTCCGCCACCTGATGGGATAAAGAATCCCAATACGGCGGAATATACGCCGATGACCACAGGATAGAGGTGTTGAGTAGACACCCCGACAAATGCTTGACTGAGTTGATCAGAGAGCGTGAGTCCCGCGCCGTTTTTAGCTTGGGTGAGGATTGCGGTGATAGCTCCGTAGAACGGAAACTGAATCAGAATTCCTGCTGTCGCTGGAACTGCCTTAACGACCGCTGCTAAGAATTGTCGTGGCCGCCAATGCAAAAGCAAGCCGGCCATCAGGAAAAAGAAATTATACGTGTTGAGGTTTGAGATCGCGACTATCGTGCTTTGACGCGCGAATTCGTATACGAGCCATCCCCCTCCGAGCAGTACAATGAGGATCGTTAGCAAGGGCGAATATTCAAGCCAGTCGGAAGGCTTTTGCGGAACTGCTAACCTCGATTCGTTCGGTGAAAGCGCTTCGACTCCCAAAGCTTCCGCCGTAACTGCCTTGCTTTGTCCCGGCGCCGACCAAATCGCGACCACAACAGAGATCACGATCAAAACTACGGTCATTACTAGTGACTGCCAGGTAAATATCGTCTCGGTGAAGGGGATCACACCAGTTATCGGCAGTAGATTTTTCGGCAAGCTGCTCGCGTTGGCCTGCAGGAGTGCGGCAGATGAGGATAAGCCCATCGCCCATGTTGCGCCGAGCCCGAGATAGCCTGCGGCGGCCCCCGCGCGGTAGTCCATTCGGAGTTCTTGACGCTGCGCCAACGCGCGGACCAGAAGGCCGCTAAGGACGAGACTCAGTCCGTAGTTAAGTAACGAAGCAAACATACTAACCGCGGCCACCAGCCCAACCGCCCGAACGCCACTCGTCGGTATTTTCGCAAGCAGCCGAATGATGTGTTGGGCTGGCGGCGAAGTTGCCACGACATATCCACCGATCACGACAAACGTCATCTGCATCGTGAAGGTAATTAAACTCCAATATCCATTTCCGAATGCCTCGCTCACCGCGCGCGGCGTTGCACCATTGGCGATCGCCCCGAGGGCGACAACGACAGCAGCGATAATGACAAAGATAAAGGCATCCGGAAACCAACGCTCTGCCCACGCAGTGAACGCAATGGCTATTCTGGCCAGCATACCTTCGGGCTGGCTTTGATCAGAACCACGTTGCAATTGAGCGGCAGATGTCGCGGACATTGCGGATTCCCCATTAGTTTACCAGACGTGCTCGAACGCCCCCGCTCTGAGTGTAGCGGCCCGTTTATTGACCAGTTGGGATAGCGCGGCACCCTAACCGCAACAGATCGCCGTCAGCCGGAGCGTCGCTCCGACGAGGCAATGCTTTGCCTAATTAGACACCGAGTTACGATCAAAACCGCCCCACCCTTTATCGTAGACATTGCAGCGACAGGTTTGGGCGGACAAATGAGTAATCCTGAGCCTCCTATGAAATTTATTCACTGTGCTTGCGCAAAACGCTGCGGCGAACACCCAGTTTGAAGCGGCAAGCGGCTTTAGGGCGGTGGGGCAATCAAAAAGGCGGGTCGGTTTCTAAGTCACGATCTAATCCAAACTTATGGCGCGCTTGCCCATGTAGTTGACAACTGGTGACTCACAACCCGAAGATGGCCCTCATGACTGCCGCAACCATCCACTCTTCTGCCACAAGTACATAACCCCTGATTATGACCGGAATCATCGCTGTTGGAACTAGCATCCCTGAATTCATCGCTACAAACGAACATGTCATTTCTCTCGCTCTGGAATGCTCCAAAGGAAGCTATGCAGGGAGAATGGACGAGCTCGAACGCCGCTTGCGGTCCTTTCTTGAAAAGGCTGGTTCAATAGAGCGGCGTTGGCGCTCGGGCTTTTCGAAGCCTTCAGAACATATTTTCGACGCTTGGGAAAACTGCCGCTTGAAGGTGGACCGCGAGACTTCGAGAAAAATCGGTGTTCTGATCTACTGTGGAATCGATAGAGGTGTCGCAGAACCCTCCCACGCCAGCCTTCTGGCCAGCAAGTTGGGCCTTTATGACGTCCGTTGTCTCGACATTTCGGATGCTTGCATGGGCTGGTTTACCGCAGCCGAAGTTGCCACGAAGTTCGCGACCGCTGACCGACCATACTGTGCGATCGTCTCGGCAGAGTTTCCTCTCGAAATGCCGGGCAAAGTCTATCCGCCTGCATATTCGATCAAAGACGCTGATGATCTATTGTGGAAAGGAGCGGCTTTGACGTTGGGGGAAGCGGCGTCAGTGACAATCGTCGACGGTTTAGCCCCAAGCCCAAAAGTCTTCAGATCCAACAGTCGTCATGCCGATGTTTGCTTCGTGCCGCTGGTCCGGCCGGACCGCTTTGTCGATTCTGCGCGTCTCCTCCCGAAGCTTTCGGATGATTGCTTCGTCGCCCATATGCCCACAATGGCTTCGGCAACCTACCGAGACGCTCAGGCAGTTCTCGAAGGCTATATCCGGGAGAACGGGCGACCAGACATTATTCTCCCGCATACCATCTCTCAGTCAGGCCCCGCGCATGCGGCGAAACATCTGTTGCAAGAGGGAGTTATAAGAAACTGCTTCGAATACTTCGGAAACGTCGCCACCAGTTCCATTCCGGTGGGATACGAATATTTCGACTGCGGGACCGAACGGAATCTCCATATTGCCGCATGGATCTCCGCGGCGGGGATGAGCCATTGCGCGTTCAGGCTGACCTGATCAGGAAGAAAAGGCCGCGGCGAAAGAACTCGTCAATAGTGGCGCCAATGTTGCACACCCCGCCTGGACCACGGACTTGAAGGAAACCACCCCGAAAATCTGATCCCAGAAGGTTGCGCGACCTCCGGCATACTTCGCTTGCCGTTGAATCCTTCTGGTTCGCGTCGCGATCCACCAAAGCGGTAGCAGTACCATCAGAATGGTCACGCACGTGTAGCAGGCCGACCAAAAGATGCTCATCGCGTGGCCGTTCTGAATGTAGGCATCTCTCACCGCGCCCTTTGCAAGCCAATCTCTGCCGATCTGCATCAGCGCAATCGTGGCAATCGTACTCGTCGTGAACACGACGGTGGTAAGGCTCAAGAGTTGGCCAACGCTTCTCTTCAATTCGGAAATCTGAGTAGCTTTGAGATCGTCCGCGTGATTTGCAAACGTGACCGCCTTTTGGGCGATCCAAAAGCAGGCCGTGATGGCAACGGCGACACCAAATAATACTAACAGAAGTGGAAAAGCAGCAAAAGCCGGGATCCCAATATGAATGAAAGGGATTTCGCGCGGGGCAAGTAAGAATGCGAGCCGCGCGTCGCTTTCTAATGGGCGTATCCTGTCCTGAAACGAATGCTCCACAACGTTCAATTTGAGCGCGCACGCGAGCAGAATGATGGCGCAGACGATGCAGAAGGCGATGAGCGCCAAGCGTATCGTCCGCTTAAATTCGGGCGTCGACTCGGTGCGCCTTAACTGGTCGAAAAAGAAGGCCATCCCGCCGCAGCACAGCAATATATGCATCCCACCCGCGGTGACGTAGAGGATAATGGAGCGAATGTTCAGGTTGTTGTGCCCGAGATAGTCGACGGTCGACCCGACCGACAACGGCACCAAGACATCGAATGCAAGGCACAAAGCCAACGCACCCGTCGCGGCGCCGAGGGCGGTTGCGAGCCCCAATCTGCTTGGTCGGTCGAGCGCTGCTGTAAGTTTCATAATCAGGGGTTATGTGAATGTCCTAATCCGTTCTTTCCCCTGAATTTTCGCTCTCACACACGCAATGCCTCCAATATGTTCGCCTTTTCTAAAGTCGAGCGAAGAGCTTCGTCTGTGACGTGGGTATAAATTTCGGTCGTTGCTATGCTGGAGTGCCCGAGTAGCCTTTGGACAAACCTAATGTCGACGCCAGTCTCGATGAGCAGAGTTGCGGCAGTGTGGCGCAACATATGAGGTGTTACCCGCCTTTCGAGGCCAGCATCTATTGCAAGCCGACGGAGTTTGGTGCGAATTGACTGGGGTTTCATCGCTGCGCCAAATCGGTTCACCAGGAGCGACCCGTCTGGACCCAACGACAGTCGACGATTAGCTACGACCCGCTTCAATGACTGCCTGAGAGCAGTGTCCGCCACGTAAGCGATGCGATCCCTAGCCCCCTTCCCATGCACTCTCACAACAGCGCAGTCCGGGGAAACATCGCTTAGGCGAAGCCCACACAATTCGCCAACCCTTAGTCCCGTCGCGACAAGAAGGCGAAGAGCTGTACGAACATCATGATCTCGGTCAACTCCTCCACCCCTGTCGTCCAGCGAGTTCACGAACGTCACCGACTCCGACCGAGCAAGGGCACGCGGCAAGCGCCTTCGCCTAGGAAGCTTAGGCCTCCAAGTGACAAAGGGATCGTGCGCTTTGTGCAAATCCGCCAGCCGCCTAAAGAACGAACGTAGGCAAGCAAGCCGCCGCCTGACCGTTGCCGGACTAAGTCCGCGTTCTAAAACCATGTCTTCGAGATAGAGCTTAAGATCATCCTCGCTTAGACGATCGAACTTACTTTGCCGGGGAAGCCACCGCTTAAAATCGGCTAGATCGAATTCGTACGCCGCGATCGAATGTTTGGAGAGCCGCCTTTCGACTCTACAGAATTTGATAAATTCCGCTTTTGCCGTGTGAAATCGCATGGTTGCCTCTTGGTTGGAGAGACAAGGAATGTGTCTGGATCGGTATAGGACGGGGGCCGTTTAGCTGAGTGTGGTTAACGCTAGGCCTGCAAGCTAACATAACTCGGAATTATGAGCGCGATTGATCAGTCCGTCTTTCCCTTTTCGGGAGTGGTGATCGTCGCGGATCCGCTCGACGACATCTATGCCAGGCCACAATCGCATTTACGGCGAGATCTAGAGAAGACGGCTGACTATGTTCTCGCCGAAATTACTGCGGCCATCAAAATCCTCGGATTGGCTGTTCATCATTATACAACGCCTGCTCAATTAGCTGACGCCGCCCATAAGCATAGACGAGATGTGGTGCTCTCAATCTACGGCGGTCAGAACTCTAGAAATCGTATGGCTCTTGTTCCTGCGATCTGCGAATCCTTCGATCTGCAATACATCGGGCCGGACGTTTATGGCCGCGTCATCTGTCAAGACAAGGAACTATCGAAGCGTCTAGCCAGGGAAGCTGGCCTAATTACCCCGCCCCATCTTGTGATCCGCAGAACTGAAGATCTTGTCGCCTTAAACTCATTGCGAGTGCCGTACGTCGTTAAGCCTCTCTGGGAGGGAAGCTCTATCGGCATCGGGCCGCACAGTCTCATCCATGCGTCGGATGTAGGTATCAACGTGGCAAAGGAATTGCTGCGGGCTTTCGAAGCGCCCGTTATTGCAGAGTCATTCGTATCAGGAATTGAAACGAATTTCAGCATTATCCACGCCGGCCCTCAGACTGAATATCGGCTTACTGAAGCCTATATTCCAGAGGATCCTAATTACTTTAGCAATCATCTATTTGATGCCGAACAAAAATTGGAACGGCAATCAGAGGTACAGAATCGGCCTTTGGACGCGGCCGCACTATTAGGTGAAGCGGACCGGAAGGCGCTGCTCCGGTTGTCGTCGTTCGTCGGCGGAATTGGATACGGTCGAATCGATGGCAAATTGCACCGGGGCCGCTTTCACTTTTTGGAGATAACTCCCGATGCATGGCTCGCGGAGAGCGGCTCGTTCGCTTCGGGATTTCTCGCATCGGGCTGGACCTACCCACAGGTGATCAGGGCTGTGTTGCTCTCGCAGCGCGAATAGCATCGAGGTCGACGAGCCAGTGGCTTAGATACTCCGGATGATAGTCAAACTTCAGCAAATGGTCGTACCGTGCGTCCGGTCGCCCAGCTTCTCCGAAGCGGTGTCTCCAATAATCGTCATAGTCAATTTGCTCGACTCTCAAGTCGTTAAGTCGCTCGCGCATCTTGTGGGCGGCGTCTCTTTCTCCAATCTCATTGAAAAAGGCCCAGCAGTTGAATGTGAATGTCCAGAAAACGTCCCTGTTTCCAAAGCCAGGAGCATCCATCGTCTCCGAAAGCAATTGGACGCTCAACTTGGCGCCTTCTATCGCTCCCAACTTCCAACGGCATATAAGTCGGTTGTTTTCGATCACCGCCCGGTAGAAATCGTCACGAACTCCATAAGCGGCATTTTCCAACTTCCTAAGAATCCCCTCAAAGCTCGGTCTATCGGACAGAAGGTCGACAACTGCTTCATTATTATAAAGCACGTGTAGATCCCGCACTTCATGTTCAAGATAACCTTTTGCCGCTTCGACCGACTGCGATGCGGCGGGTATGTTACCGCCATAAGCTAGATGCATCGCGCCGGAAAGCCGGGAGTATGCCGCCGAAGCCTGCATTCCATGAAGCTCGAATACCTCCACGCTGTTTAGGACATCCGGTGTGCAGTCTGGGAAGCTCACGAACAATTCAGTAAACCGCAGCACGTATCCGAAGAGTGAAGAGGTCGAAATTTCGACATCCCCGCGCATCCGTTGATGGACTTCGGCAGCTTCCGATTTGCGGCCCAGAGCGAACAAATTCGCGACTTCAATCAATCCTCCGAGAGTGCGGACTGTTGACTTTTGTCTCGGGGATTGGAGTGCGAGAGCGATTTCAAGCGCTTCATCGTGTCGATTTGTCTCGCCATGACAAAATCCAAGCAGCGCGTCGTAAAATTCGTCGCGCTGAACCATGTTCTGAATAAGTTCGGATGCAGCTTGATAGTGCCCGATCTCGTATGCTGAAGCCGCGGCCCACTCCTGGATTTCAAAGCTCCCCGTCCCTGCGCCGAACGAGCGGGACAGCGCGTCCGCAATAAGGCCTACATACATGCCTTGATCGTGTGATGCGCGTGCGCCCCGCGCCATCGTTCGGATCAGTCTCTGGACTGCCGCCGCATCTCCGGTCGCTATGCACAAAGCGATCGCCTGACGAAATGCAAGTTGTATTGGTATGGAGAGCTTGCGGTCGCCTTCCAGAACCCGAAGATAGATGTCCCGAAGGCCCTTTTCCGCGAGCGCACGAAACCGGGCAAAAGTCGGGCTTTCAGCGAACACCGACGCTACATCTTCGTCGCTGATCGCAAGGCGGGTTCCGTCCGATCTCAAATACCGCGCACCGCTCACTAGCTCTACGAGTATCCTATCGAAAGCAGCTTGATCGACCGACGCGTCGATAGTTCCGATCATCTCGCGCATTACCGTAATAGGGATGGCTTCGAGGTGGGAGACGGTACCGGCAAGTACAAGTTTTTCGGGGTTGGCCAGGGCCTTGATGTTGTCATGGATCAAAACGCGGAGATCAAAAGTAAGAGGTTTCGAACCCGCAACACTATCGTACGATCTATCCAAGAATACATGATCTTTCAACTCGCGGACTAAACGCAGATTGCCGCTCCAGCGTGACAATTCGATCGAGTCGGGCTGGATATCTGCGCGGACATATTTTCGGAAGAGAAAAAGCAATTCTTTTGAATTCAACTTAACGAGGTCGACGACCCGAATATCGTCATTCGCGGACCGGAACTCGTCGAGTATTTTTTGATGTTCCGGAAGAAATTCTGAGGCAGCTGTGTATTCAAAATAGAAAAAGACATTCAGTGCAGATTTATGGAGATTGAGCAGGAGCCGAAAGCTCTCTAAGTCCATCATCTGCGTTTCGCGGACCACGAACAGAATCGGCTGCGGCGATTTAGCGAACCATTCGAGATAATCTCGCGCTAGATCGGTTGCGAATTTTCCGTCGTCTTTGAGAAGCGCATCCGGGTGATATCGGTTCATCCCGAGCAGGTTTTCGCCAAATTCGATTCCAAGCTTGATGAGCTTAGAAATCGAAAATGCTTCCTTGGCGGTCTCGTAAAAGCTTCCCCAATGAATTCGTTTGACAGTCGGACGTTTCAAAAAAGTGGCGAAAGTACGCGATGGGTCGATGCCTTCGGCGGCGGTGATGCCAGCAACGGCACGTTGCACGAAGTACCAAGCGTAAATGCGCCCGGTTTGGTGCCTAGCCCGAATTTCGGGCTCCACATAGACACACTTCACTAACCTGCCGTCTATCCGGTCCAAGACCTGATCGACCAGTCTCGTCTTGCCGTAGCCCGTCGGCGCCCGGATGAATGTGACCGTGGAGCGAACGGATTTAGGAGGGACACGCCCTAGTAGGCGATCGAGCTCCTCTTCTCGATTTCTGAATTCAATTTCTTCGCCGACCGCGCTCATAATTCCGAGTTATGTTTCCCTGCACGGGGAGTGTACCTTAGAAATCATCCCGCGAAAGTGGAAAGTAGTCTTTTTAGGGTCGATTCCAGCCCATCCGTTGGATAATGGCGAAGGAGATGAGCGGGCGGCCGCTCTTGATGAAGCAATTTCATTGGCGTTCGACGCAAGACGGCGCCAACCTGGCAATTGCATTCAACCGTAGTTGGCCCTAACCCCGGCCACCATGGACTAGAGGCCAAGCTGATGGCGGCGTCATCCGTCGATACACGCTTAGTCATATCGACAAGGCGGGGCCCCGCGGCGGTCGGCCCCTATTCGCAGGCTATAAAGGCTTTAGGTCTAATATTCGTCTCAGGTCAGATCGCGCTCGATCCGAGAAATCAGCAACTCGTCGAGGGCGGAATCGAAGCGCATACAGAGCGTGCCATCCAAAACGTCGAAGCGATCCTCATCGAGGCCGGCTCGGATCTCAGTCATGTCGTTCGCTGCATCCTATACTTGACAACTATGGATCATTTCGCGGCAGCGAACGACGTATACCGCCGATATTTCCAAAGTGACCCACCAGCCCGCACAACCGTCGCCGTTTCTGCTCTTCCTCGCAACTCGCTTGTTGAAATAGAAGCAACGGCTCTTGTGCGTACCTAGTTACGTGGTCCCCGCAGTCTCCTCCCGCCAAAGCAGATTATCGAGAATAGGCCACAATGTGCCTAATTTGAGCACCGTGAAAAATAGACGCAGAGCCGGATGACAACACGACCCACCCCGCCACTGCAGAAAGAATAACGAGCGGCGCAAGCGCCAGTGGCCATACTTTTCGAAGAACTCCTCTCTCGTCTGTTCCTGCAAGATGAGATATCAGCGCCAACCGTACGGGAGACACCATAGTCAATGCGGCCGCAGCAACGTTTTGAATGGCCGCGATCCAAATAATCTTGCCGGCCTCGTTCCCAGCGAGGGTCACCTGGGAGTGCATAAGTAAACCATTCGAAACACTGCTGGCACTTGTTATGTAGCCGAAGACTCCTCCCAGCAGGGGAACGATGAGAATAGCAGCAGGACCGAGAAGGGCCTTTAAACCGTCGGCTAGTCCCTCCGCCATTCCAGACGCACTCAAAATTTGCGATATGGCCAAGAAAGCAATTATTGAGAACAAGCTTCGCTTACCCGCGGTCCACACAGCCGCGAAGTTACGCGCGAGAACGCGCCAGCCGTTGCGAACAACAAATAGCCCCGAGCCGATAGCGAAAAGCCAAAAAGCGGGATGCAAAAATAAATATAGCGGTGGCGCATCAGACGTTGGCCTTACTTCAAACGTTTTGGCCAGAGCGTTCAGCCCTGGCACCGCCCGAACAGCAATGAGAACGACAATCAGACAAACAAATGGGAGCACGGTGGGCAGCGTCGACCGCACGGCTTTTTTTGTCAGACCATTGGTTAGAGCAAACGAAACTGAAATAACAATGCCGAGGGCAGCCATCCCCGCGACCTCCGGACCCAGCGTGTAGCTTAAAGATGCCAGGAGCAGAACCAACACCACCACGTAGGCGGCCTCGCTAACATACGACGCCGACGATCCTTTTATGCCTGCCGCTGCCGCAATCCGCCAAAAGAGCGCCAACCAAGCGAGCAGAAGCGGAAGGCTAATGATGGCCGAGTGCAATCCAAGATTGCTCGATTGGACGCCGGCAAATTGCGCGCCGACGATCGTTCCGTTGGCGAGGGCTCCCCAAGGGACGAGTATCTGACTGAAAAGACCCAATACGGCTACTTCCGTTGGCTTCAGGCCCAATCGTCCCAAAACCGGCGCGATCACCAGTTGGCCGACTCCATATCCTGTTGCAGATTCGGCAAAAGGGCCCAAAAGAAAGCAAGCCCTGAAGGCCGTGCGTCTTTTGTCGGTCGCTGGCGGACTTTCCAGCTCTTGAGGAGCCGGCAAGGAATCATAGACGGCACGCCGGAAGAATAGTCCGCCCAGTAGGACGGCGCCGACCGATATGCCGACCCAAGCTCCAATTGTGCATGCATTAACTGCCTCGTCTATCCCAAGTGTCTTCGGCGCCCAAAATACGGAAACAGGGACCGCCAACGCCAACCCGACAGTGCCAGCAACGAGTGCAGTCGTCCTAAACAGCAAAAGGGTCGCGAGTATGCCGATTAGCGGTAGCGACCACAGTAAATAATCCATTGGTGCGTTTCTGAACCGCGCTGGACGCCGTGCGTCGAATCGGACTCATCTAATCATACGCCAGAATAGATAGCCGGGCGGCCCTGCATCCAAGCGTTCAGGCCCTCGCGTAGATCGCTTGTCGACGCGACACGACCGAATTGCTCCGACTCGATCTGGAGTCCCTCTGCGATTGAAACATTGATCCCTCTGGTAACTGCCGTAATGACGCTTGCTACGGCAAGCGGGGAGTGACGCATGATCCGACACGCCATGTCTCTGGCCGCGCCCAAAAGCGCGTCGTGAGGAACGATACTGTTCACTAGACCTAACCAGAGCGCCCTTTCCGGCCCGAAGGTTTCCCCGGTCAGAAGATGTTCGAGGGCACGCTTTCTGCCCGCAAGCCGAGGCAGCCGCTGCGTACCACCGAATGTGGGGAGCATGCCAAGCTTGATTTCTGGCTTGGCAAATATGGAGCGGTCGCTCGCGATTGCGAGATGCACGGCCTCCGTGATCTCGCATCCCGCTCCGAACGCTATACCGTTCACTGCGGCGATGATGGGCTTGTTGAAAGCCTCCATTCGCGCGGTCAGCGTCTGCCCTCTCCGGACGAAATCGCGGATCGCGGTAACGGGTCCATCTGCGACGCTAGTGGAGAATTCCCGTATATCAGCTCCCGCCGAAAATGCCCGCTCCCCGGCGCCGGTCAGGATAATGGCTCCCACGGTGGAGTCGTTTTCGAACGTATCGAACGCATCAAGCAGAGAATCTACCATCTCGTAATTGACGGCATTTAGCTTGTCGGGTCGATTGAGCGTAATTGTCATAATTCCCGCGGCCAATTCGCAAATGATAGTGCCCGGCATGTCATTCCTCCCCTGAAGGCGAGCGATTCCGCCACCGACGGCACGTAGTCACAAACGATTTTCCAACGGCACGACATGAAAATATTTCACTTCGCGAACTCTACTTTCTCTGTAGGAATTCCACGGCTTTCCTATTCTCCGAGTGAGCCAATGTCAGTCACCCTTCCTGTCGTTTCCGGCATCGCCGCCGCTATCCTATTATTTACCCAGATAGTCCTGATGCTAAACGTTGTTCGCGCCAGACGACGTCTCGGCCCGTCACCAAGCATCGAACCCGCTTCCGTGCTTGAAATCAGCATTCGGCGGCACGGGAACCTAGCTGAAAACGCCGGGCTTTTTGTCGCCGGTTTCTCGATACTGGAAATGCTCGGCGCTCCAAAATCTCAAGTCGTTGCGCTTTGCTCCGCGTTCATTCTAGCGCGACTTTTCCACGCGGTAGGATTCGGCTCACCGACTATGGGAAAACTGAGGTTCGCCGGTACGGCCTTAACGGCCGTCACCGGCTTTGCCTTGGCAGCGCGCTTAGCCATCGCAGCAGTTGCAACCTGGTAAGGTCCAGCACTCCGCCACTATTCGTGTTTATTGCCCATTACCGCTAGCGTTGCAGCACTTTGGCCGAAAAGTATTTTTTTGCTCTCTTCGGTAATTACCGGACCGCTATCGAATTCTTTCGCACGTCCGTATGCCCGCTTGACGGCTGGCCTTGCGGCCAACGCGTTCAACCACCTTTCGACGTTGGGGAAGTCGCCTAACTTCTGAGCCTGGCGCTGCCAGAGCGTGACCCAAGGATATATTGCCATGTCCGCAATGGAATATTGGTCTGCAACGTACTCCCGCTCCGCCAAGCGATAGTTCAGCACGGCATAAAGGCGACTTACCTCCTTTACGTACCGGTCGATGGCATATTGGATTTTTTCGGAAGCATAGGCGTTAAAGTGGTGCGCCTGACCGGCCATCGGTCCCAATCCACTGGTCTGCCAAAATACCCACTGAAGCACTTCCGCCCGCGACCTGCCCGCTCTCGGAAGATAAAGGCCGTACTTTTCCGCCAAATATATGAGAATTGCGCCGGACTCAAAGACGCTGATCGGTTCGCCTCCTCCTTCGGGAGCGGTATCAACCATTGCCGGCATCTTATTATTCGGTGAGATGCGCAGGAATTCCTTCTCGAATTGTTTGCCGCTTCGGATGTCCACGGGGATCAGGTCGTATGGTATCTCGCCCTCTTCGAGGAATATCGTGATCTTGTGTCCGTTCGGCGTCGGCCAATAGTGCAATTTGATCATCACTCACTCCGGGTTTCGCCAACAATTAGTTGCCCGGTTGATATTTTAAAGCGAATTTGTCTGATGAAACCTATCTGTTCGCCTGATTGCACCCACAGTTGTAGCACTTCGATTCGACTGGCCGCATCGCAAACTATTTTTTGGATGAATTTTTTTCATTGAGTCTGGAATTTAAGAAGAATCTTTTTTCTAAGGAGAAACATACCCGTATCTCATTCTCAGATAGCGTCATCACAAAAATTCGTTTCAACACCGCCGGTAGTCATTCTAACTGTGATCGCTCTTCGCAGTCCGCGGTTATTATATGTGAGGATCCATGCGTATCGCCATTTCGTGCTTTGCTGTTGCCGCTTCATTTCTTTTGGCTAGCCCGGGCTTCGCCCAGGGGCCGATCGTCATCAAGTTCAGCCACGTTGTCACGCCCGACACTCCGAAGGGAAAGGGCGCAAACCGCTTTGCCGAACTGGCCGCGAAGTACACGGACGGAAAAGTGAAGGTCGAGGTATACCCGAATTCGCAGCTCTATAAGGATAAGGAAGAGCTGGAAGCGCTGCAGCTGGGGGCGGTTCAGATGCTGGCGCCTTCATTGGCCAAGTTTGGCCCTTTAGGCGTCCGCGAATTCGAGGTCTTCGACCTCCCGTTCATTCTGCCAGACAAAGCCGCTCTCCGCCGGGTGACCGACGGGCCCGTGGGCAAGGAGTTGTTCGCTAAACTTGAGCCGAAAGGGATCGTCGGTCTCGCCTATTGGGACAACGGCTTCAAAATTATGAGCGCGAACCGCCCGCTGAGGACCCCTGAAGACTTCCGCGGCCTCAAGATGAGAGTGCAGTCGTCGAAGGTGCTTGAAGCACAAATGCGCGCATTGGGCTCGACCCCGCAGGTATTGCCGTTCTCGGAGGTCTATCAGGCGCTCCAAACCGGGGTGGTCGACGGGACCGAAAATCCGCCTTCAAATATGTATACGCAAAAGATGTTCGAGGTGCAGAAGTACGCCACTGTGTCGAATCACGGCTATCTCGGATACGCCGTCATCGTGAACAAGGCGTTCTGGGACGGCCTTGAACCGCAGATCCGCGCGGGGTTGGAGCGCGCAATGCGCGAAGCAACCCAATACGCAAACGACATCGCACAGACCGAGAACGACGATGCGATGGAAAAGATGAAGGCAAGCGGCCTTACGACTTTCTATCAACCGACCGAGCAGGAAATTGCCGCCTGGAAACAAGCTTTGCAGCATGTCCATGCGCAAATGATGCAACGCATCGGCCGGCAGACTGTTGAAGCCTTCCAGAAAGAAGCGGATTCCAAAGGCCAGTAGGCATTCGCTAGCTGGCTTAACCGTTTCGGTTTCTTCTTCTTTCTGAGAGTTTGCAGTTGCTCTTACGCGTTCTTGATAAGGTCGAGGAAACGTTGATCGCTTCGCTTATGGCAGGCGCGACGCTTCTCATATTCTTGTCGGTCGTCCACCGCTTCGCCTCGGACTTCCCTTTGCTCTATCCGCTGACCAGCGAGATCGATCTCTCCTGGGCTCAGGAACTCTGCATATTCATGTTCATATGGATGGCGAAGTTCGGCGCCGCATATGGCGTTCGGACCGGAATCCACGTCGGTGTGGACGTCCTAGTGCGGCGCCTGGATGTTTCTACGCGGGTGTACGTCATCCTTTTCGGCCTATTCAGCGGCGCGGCTTTCACCTCGATCGTCGGCACGATGGGAGCGAAATTTGTTCTCGCTCTCATGAAAACCGATCAGGTAACGCCTGATTTGGAGCTCCCGAGCTGGATTGCCTACTCGTGCATTCCGTTGGGCTCTTACCTCATGTGCTTCCGCTTTCTCCAGGTCGCATGGAACTATACGAGGACTGGCGAGCTTCCTCATCATGAGGGTGAAGCCGAAGCTGCCGCGCCCACATCCGCGATAGAAATGACGGCAGGCCGATGAACGCAGCCCTCATATTTGGACTGCTATTCGGATTGATGCTCACGGGCATGCCGATTTCCATTTCGCTCGGCCTGAGCGTTCTCACCTTTCTTTTTGCTATGACGAACGTTCCGATCGAAAGTGTCGGCCTGAAACTTTTCAGCGGGCTCGACAACTTTTCGATCATGGCCATCCCTTTCTTCATTTTGGCGGGCACGTTTTTAACAAGGGGCGGCGTCGCTCGCCGCATGATAGCCTTTACCACCTCCTTGGTCGGCCATTTGCCGGGCGGCTTGGGGCTGGCTGGCGTTGCGGCATGTGCGCTTTTTGCAGCCATCTGCGGCTCAAGCGTCGCAACCGTCGTGGCGATCGGATCCATTATGATGCCGGCGATGGTCGCTCAAGGTTTTCCAAAAAGGTTCGGCGCCGGGGTCATAGCCACCTCGGGGGCACTTGGCATAGTTGTGCCTCCCTCAATCATTTTGGTTCTTTACGGCGTCTCTACGAACACCTCCATTGGCGCTCTGTTCATCGCAGGTCTTTTGCCCGGATTGATCCTCGCCGCGATGCTGTGCGCGGTAACGTTTTTTATCGCGTGGCGCAATGATTACCCGCGGCTACCCCGTGCCTCGTGGCGGACGCGACTCATCGCGTTTCGGGAAAGCGTATGGGGCCTTTCGCTGGTGATTATTGTGTTGGGTGGGATCTATGGAGGGATATTCACGCCGACCGAAGCGGCGGCAGTCAGCGCAGTATATGCTTTCGTTATCGCTGTGTTCGTATACGGAGACCTGAAGCTCATAGAAGTCCCGAAGGTGCTCCTGCATTCGGCCAATCTCAGTGCGATGCTTTTGTACATTATTACAAACGCCGTCCTGTTCTCCTTCTTGATGACACACGAACAGATTCCTCAGGCTATGGCCTCGTGGATTCTCGAAAAGGACTTCGGTCAATGGGCATTTCTGTTGATCGTAAATGTCGTCCTCCTCCTAGCCGGCAACGTTATGGAGCCATCATCCATACTTCTGATCATGGCACCGATCCTTTTTCCTTTGGCAGTGAGCATCGGCATTAGTCCTGTCCACTTGGGCATCCTGATCGCCGTGAACATGGAAGTCGGCATGTGTCACCCGCCGGTCGGCCTCAATCTTTATGTGGCTTCGGGCGTGACAAAAATGGGCATGACGGAACTGACGATAGCGGTGTGGCCATGGCTTATAGCCATGCTGCTTTTCCTAATCCTCGTCACCTATGTGCCTTCCATCTCGCTTTGGCTCCCCAATACCCTCGGGATGATCCACTAAGGCCCTACAAGCCATCATTTGGGCTGGGCTAAAATTCGCTACCGCACTTAAGGACGGCATGAAAATATATACGATTGGGCACAGCACCGAACGCAGTCGTGCGCGCCTCGTGCTACTGGCGACCTCGCTCGGCGTTCTGCTCGCGCAGGTCGACACCTCGGTGGTTAATCTAGCCTTGAAAAGCATAGGGCACGACTTACACGCCGGAGTCAGCGAGATGCAGTGGGTGATAGACTCCTACAATCTCGTCTATGCAAGCCTGCTGCTGACCGGCGGCGTTCTCGGCGATTTGTACGGCCGCCGCCGAATTTTCGTTCTCGGTATCCTGTCGTTTGCCGCCGGTACGTTGATCTGCGGCCTTGCATCGAATGCCAGCATTCTGATTGGCGGCCGAATTATTTGCGGCCTGGGCGCAGCATTTGAAGTACCGATGTCGCTCGTGCTGCTCGCCGCTGCCTATCCCGATCGCGACGAGCGCGCTCATGCCATGGGCATCTGGGCCAGCTGCAATGGCCTTGCATTCATTATCGGGCCCACTTTGGGCGGGTGGTTGGTGGACAGCATCGGTTGGCGCAGCATCTTCTTCGTGATCTTGCCAGTCTGCGCCGCGGCCCTGGCGCTGACCTTCTATGCTGTCCGCGAGAGCGCCGACCCGAAAGGACGCCGCCTTGACGTACGCGGCCAGACTCTCGTTGTCATCGGGCTGGGCGGCCTGATTTTCGCTGTTATCGAAGGCGCGCATTGGGGTTGGAATTCCCCGTTGCTGCTGAGCGTCGCCGCGACGGCCCTCGCCGCGCTCGTGATATTCGTTTGGGTAGAGGCGCGGACGCCAGGCGCTATGCTGCCGTTTGAATTTCTGCGCCGGCCGGTATTCGCAGCCACGCTCGCTGTCGCCGGACTGATGACATTTGGCATATATGCATTGCTATTCATCATGCCGCTATATTTTCAGACGATGCAGGGCGCCAGTTCGTTCGTCGCGAGTCTGAAACTGTTGCCGATGCCTTTGAGCTTCTTCATTGTCTCGCAACTGGTTGGTCAACTAAACATTCGTTTCGGACCGCGCGCGGTCATGACAACCGGCACGGCCTGCATGGGCATTGGCGCGCTTGCACTAGCCTTCATCGGCGAGCAGACCAGCTTGGTAACAATCGCGACGGCGCTGCTAATCGTGGGCATCGGGCTCGGCCTCAGTACCGCGCCGGTCAACGGCATTGCGGTCGCGGCACTGCCGTCGGAGCGATCCGGCACTGCGTCGGGGCTGGTCAATACGTCTCGTATGATAGGCGCAACGCTAGGCGTCGCGGTACTTGGCACCGTATTCGCCGCCTATGCCGGCCAAGAGGCGACAGCGGGCGCGGGATTTTTGCTGGGTCTGAGAGCGGCTATGGGCTGCAGCGGCGCGGCAGAGTTGATGGGCGCGGTGATTTGCCTTCTGTTTATCCGAAGAATTCAATAACGGTCCCGACTTAGCGGTCTGTCGGAAAGACCCGCGACAAGTGGGGCTTTCGTTCAATGGTATAGACCCCGTCCGCGAGTGCTGCTATCGCCCCGCCGGCGTAAACCCACGAGGCAAAAAGTGCGACGGCCGCCGCACCGAAATGGTCGGCCATCAATCCTGCGGCGCCCGGTCCAACCAGCTGTCCGACGCCCATAATGGCCGTGACGACACTGAAGGTGCGTGGATAAGTGAACTCATCGCTCCGTTGTCGGATCGTGATGGTGGTCAATGCAGGAATAGCGACCAGGCCCAAGCCTACGAGAAGCGAAGCCGCCAAAAGGCCGGATCCGGCGCCGGTCGCAGCGGCCGCGCCCGCAGAGCCGGACGCAAACGCTAAACAGAGCGCGAAGCGTCGCGCAATTGGACGTGAAAGAAGGACCGCGCCGAGCCAAGAGCCGAGCATCGAAGCGACCCCGAACATCATCCAAAATTGCGAAACCGTTCCAGAAGTTGAGGCGACATCCCTCAATCGTACGCCCGCGAAGGTCGCAAACGCGATGTAAGCCATTCCGAATGAAACATACGCCACAGACAAGAATATCCAAGATTTCCAGGACCGGGGGTTGACGAGACCGGGGCTGAGCGAAGCCACAGCTCCATCCGGCGCACTTGCGATATCTCCAGCAGGCAGAAAGTAGGCGACGCAAAGGGCAAGGGCAGCGGGAACGATAAAAGCGAACCGCCACAGGCCTCTCGTCTCAACAAGAAACGGGGACATAACCCCACTGATCAGGATCGCCACTCCTATTCCTGCCCAGACCCATGACCCCGCAGTCGCGCGCTGTTGCGGCGATGTCGCCGAAAAAACGATCGCAAAGATCGCGAAAACTCCACACCCGGCCGACAGCCCGGAAACCAAACGGCCAATCGCCATCGCCGTAAAATTCTGAGGGAGGCCGCTCGTAAACATACCGAGCGCGAAGACAACATGGCTCGTCCTGCATAGGTACGTATTGCCCAATCTGCCGCTCAGAGCGGGCGAGACAAGGGTCCCTATCAGGTACCCTATCAAATGGATGCTGCCGAGCAGACCTGCTGCGGTGAAGCTTAGACCCAACTCCCGCGTATATGCGGGTAGCGCCACTCCGAACGTAATTCGCGCGGCACCTACATCCAAGGCGATGGCAAGCATTCCGACAGCGAGAAGAGTCAAAGGAAGTTTGGCTGGCCGGGGTGTGGAAGGATCTCTCATGTCGAAGGATGCCGACGCACTAGGGTCTCCAGAATGGCTTTTCGTATTCGATGACGGCGTCGCCGCGCGATAATCCAATGTCCTTAAGCTGCCTTTCGGACATCGCGACTAGCCGGCGGCGGCCTCTTGAGCGGTCCGCCCACACCTCGAACATCATCCAAATCTTTTCGATGAATGTCGCACGACCACGACCACTCTCGGTCGTTGAGCGCTCTTTCACGATCAGCGGCTCTGTGCGGTTTCGCATGCCGATTACTTCGCGGTTCTTAGCTGCTCGAACAACGGAGTTTTTCTTTTCCGCGAGTGAAGCTGGCTCAATCCGGTGGGGAACAGATAGGACACCTGAATGAAATCGATTGGCCGGTGAATTTTCTTCAGCCCAAGAATTACGTAGGACTCGGTAGAGAAGCGCTAGGGCGCTCACATGACCTATCGCCTACCGCCATTGAATTCGCTGCGTCTCTTCGAAGTCGCCGCACGCCGTCAGAGCTTCAAGGAAGCCGCATCGGAGCTCCAAGTGACTCCGGGGGCGGTTAGCCATGGCATCCGCAATTTGGAGGATTGGCTCGGACTTCGGCTCTTTGTCCGGACCGGTCGGGGCATGACCCTAACGGCAGCCGGCGTCAAGTATCTGCCTTCGGTTCAAGCCGGTCTCGAACTGCTCTCCAACGCAGCGAACAAAATTCCTGGCCGACGCGCCCAAAATTCTATTCGCATCAGCGCGCCGCCGACTTTCGCGGCCCGCATAATACTTCCGCGCCTGGAAGCATTTTCGAAACGTAATCCGGCCATCCGCGTTGCTCTAAGTACAGAGTTTCGGCATGTGGAGTTTCCGAGAGACGGAATTGATATTGCAATCAGGATGGGCCGGGACGCGTGGCCCGGATTTTCGTGCACGAAGCTATTTAACGAGACCCTTGTCCCCGTCTGTTCACCGGCACTTCGGGCTACGCTCGATCTTTCTACCGATCTTTTATCAACGCCGCTTATTCATTTGACCTCGGCATCCGAAGACTGGAAGGCTTGGGCAAATGCCACAGGCAAGCCCTTTCCCGACCAGACCGTCGGCATAAAGGTCGATACGATCCAACTCGCGATGGACGCCGCAATCCGAGGAATGGGGATTGCGATAGGGCGGCTGCCGATCATTGATGTGGAATTGAAAAGGGAGCGGCTTGTAACTTTAGGCTTGCCGCCGGCGGAATCGAAAATCGCTTATTGGCTCGTCACCGCCGAGAGTGAGCACGAGCGGCCCGATATCGCCGACTTCAGCGAATGGTTGCTTGGGGAAATTGAGAAGTTACGCACCGACCGACGATAAGCGTATGTCGCTCCACCGACACATCATCAATGTTAATGCGATCAATCCGCGCGAGTGATGATAGATATGCGGTGAAAGAGGCAATGGTATTCTGAAAAATGCTGGTCCGCTCTGGATGCATCATATAGAGTGATATGTGCTGAACTCGGGTGGGACATGGCCTTCAAACTGCCGCCTCTGAATTCCTTGCGGGTCTTCGAAGCCGCCGCTCGCCACAACAGCTTTCGTCAAGCGGCCGACGAGCTGAACATAACTGCAAGTGCAGTCAGCCATGGAATGCAGACCCTTGAAGACTGGCTGGGCGTGGAGCTTTTCTTTCGTGAGACGCGGGGATTGCGTCTAACGCCTGCCGGCGAGGCCTACCTCCCGCTGATTTCGGATGCCCTCGCGATGCTGGCGAAGGCCACGGAGCAGCTGCCCGGCCGGAAAGGAACCGGAAAGCTGGTGGTAAGCAGCGCTCCGACCTTCGCCAATAGGCTCTTGCTTCCGCGGCTTGCCGATTTCACCGAAAAGCATCCCGAGCTGCAGGTGACCCTCAACACCTCGCGACGCTTTGTGGACTTGCCTTTGGACGCGGTCGACGTCGCCATCAGAATGGCGACCGAGGCGGCCAGCGCTCCATATTGGACCGAGCTTATGAAGGAGTTTTTGGTCCCGGTTTGCGCTCCGAAGGTCAAGGCTCAGCTGCAAAAGCTCGACCCTTCCAAACTCTTCGGAAGTACACCCCTCATTCACGTCACGACGATTTCTTCGGGATGGGCCGACTGGTTTGCGAAGACCGGGATCGCTCCGCCCCCGAATCTCGACGACGGATTGCGGGTGGACACCGTACAGATGGCGTTCGAAGCTGCCATCCAAGGGCTAGGTCTCGCGTTGGGCCGCCGTCCTTTGGTGGACGACGATCTTTCTGCAGGACGACTTGTCGTCGCCGTGGATAGAACCGTCCCGAGCGGGAGCAGCTATTGGTTCGTATCGGCGGAAACCAACTTCGAGAAGCCGGAAGTGAAATTGTTCAGAAAATGGCTCGTGACCCAATTCGGCCAACCGGACGCTGCGGCAAAGATTTCATCCATGGTAAAGCGTCCCGTTTCGGTCGCGCCTTCTACTGTCGACAGGGCTGCGCGGTCCGCGAACCGGTGAGAATTTATTGATCTCACCTTAGCAATCCTCGTTTGCGGCTTTTCCGCATTCGAGCGATTTCTGCCGCATGTCGAGGCAGACGGAAATTTACCGCAAGCCATATGGTCGCATGCCGTTTGGTTTCCTCGTGAGGCACCCTGTTCGGGCGATCCTTCTTTGGGCAAAGCAAAGGCGTACAGCCGCGGAGTTGGCCAAGCTGGACGACCGTCAGCTGGAAGATGTGGGCTTTTCCAATTTTGCCGGCTCGAACCCCGAGTTAGTGAGCCAGGAAACGATCTCAGCACGACTGGAACTGCACGCGTACTCCAGAAACGAATATCGATAGGGTGTCATTTCCCTTCTAGCAGCCGTTCTACAAACGCCAACCGGTCCCATCCCCAGAATGGCTCGCCATCCACGATGAAGAACGGCGACCCGAAAACGCCTTTGGAGATTGCTTCGTCGGTTTTCGATTTCAGGACCGCCTTCGCGTCCGCCGAGTCCAGCCAATTTCCCAGGGTTGCGGGCGCCTCAGGCAGAAGCGAGAGTACCGCACCCTTTTCCGTAAGATCTTTGCCTTGTTCGAAATGAGCGGCGAACGCTCGCTTTGCAAATAATGTGGCCGATTCGGGCGCGTTCTCTTCCAACCAATAATAGGTCCGCGCACTGTTTTGCGACCGGTAGGGATGGTGGTTCGGGAGCGAAAACGGCAAACTCATCGAATCGGCAATGCGCTTCCAGTCCCTCTTCGCATAGTCCCCGCGCATCGGAGTGTGGGTCAACGAGCCCATGCCGGTAATCTTGAAGGCCGCCCCCAGGAGAAATGGCCGCCAGAGGATCGTTCTTCCGAAACGGCTTAGGCGGCTCTCCACTGAATTTGCCGCGAAATATGCATAAGGTGAGCTAAAGTCGAACCAGAATTCGATGGGTGCTGACATATCCTATCTCCGATGGAATTGAAGCGGCGGAATGCAGCATGCCTTCTGGCACCTTTTTACATTGTTTAATCGGCCTTGACCGATAGATTTGCCGTCTGGATAGCATTGCTACTATCCCGGCAAAGAAATAGGAGCGCCATCGGCCGCGACGTGTGGGAATCGCGCGTATCCGAGGGGAGGAGGGAGCGCTTGCGGCGCGCCGATGGCGCAATGAAGTTTGCTGCTTCTCACTCAGAACAACGAGTGAATATTTTTGTCTTATGGGCAAATTGAGCTCACTTCACGCGCGGGTCGGTCTTTTGCATTGACGGTCGCAGGGCGACCTCATCCAGCCAGGATGCGAGGGCCGGCTGAGATTGTCGCCAGATGACCTGCGGGAGCCTGAAATCGAGGTACGCCAGACCACAGGCTAGCGAAATGTCCCCTATATCGAACCGGCCTGGTTTGGTCTGAGCCGCCGCAAGCAACCGGTAGAGGGCCGACATTTGGCGGTCGACCCAGTCCTGCCAACGCTTGTCCGCCGGGCGGCGTCCCTCGATGACCGCCGTGTACCCTGCGTCGATGATCCCCTGTCCCATCGCTGCTCTCGCAAGAATTTCGACATACTGTTCGTCGAACTTGAGGTTGCCCGAAGCGAGAAACATGAAGTACTCGCAGATCGTAGTGCTCTCGGTCACGACGGATCCGTTCTCCTTAATTAGAGCCGGTACCTTCCCGCCTGGATTGACGGCGACCATTTCTTCGGAGTGTTTCCAGGGATCGGTAGGGACGAGTTCGAGACGGTCGATCAAACCGAACTCATGGGCGGCCACGATTACTTTCCGTCCGTAGGGAGAAGGGCCGTTATAGAATAGCTTCATGTTGCTCCTCGCTTAGTAGACCCGCACGCTCGGCGGGATTGTCTTAACGTCGTTCGAATAGGTGTTGAGTCGGACTGGGCGATATCCCATTCGGACTTTTCCGTCGTCGCCACGCCACGCAAGCGTATGTTTCAACCAGTTTTCGTCGTCGCGTTTAGGGAAGTCGTCTCTAAAATGGGCACCCCGGCTTTCCGTTCTGTTGGCCGCGGAATGGACGCTGACAACCGCTTGGGCGAGCATGTTGTCGAGCTCCAGAGCCTCGACGAGATCGCTATTCCAAACCATCGATCGATCAGCGATTCTCAAGTCGGCGAACGATGCCGACGTGGTCTCGATCTTTTGTACGCCTTGTTCCAAGGTCGGACCGTCACGGAAGACCGCACAGTGCTTCTGCATGAGGACCTGCATTTCGGTGCGGATGTCGCCGACGGTGCGGGACCCCGCCGCGTGACGTATCCGGTCGAACCTTGCCAGCGCCTTGTCCTCCGAGTCGCCGGTTAGCGGCACATGCCGTTCGCCAGGCTCGATCTTGGCCGCCGCTTGTTTAGCCGCAGCCCTGCCGAACACGATCAGATCCGTTAGGGAATTCGAACCGAGACGATTGGCGCCGTGAACCGACACGCAAGCGGCCTCGCCGATCGCCATGAGACCGCGCACCTGAACATCCGGGTCTCCATGTTCGAGGGTCACTACCTCGCCATGGATGTTGGTGGGAATTCCACCCATGTTGTAGTGGACGGTTGGAATGACGGGAATGGGCTCCCGAGTTACGTCGACGTCCGCAAATACGCGTGCCGTCTCCGCGATGCCGGGAAGCCGTTCACGGATCATCTTCGGATCGAGATGATCGATGTGCAGGAATATGTGATCCTTCTTTGGCCCGCATCCTCTGCCTTCGTTGATCTCTATCGTCATCGATCGGCAGACCACGTCGCGACCAGCGAGATCCTTCGCGGAAGGGGCGTAGCGCTCCATGAAGCGCTCGCCTTCCGAATTCACGAAATAACCGCCTTCTCCACGCACGCCTTCGGTGATCAGGCAGCCCGCACCGTAGATGCCGGTCGGATGAAATTGGGTGAACTCCATATCCTGCAGGGGAACGCCGGCGCGCAGAACCATTGCATTGCCGTCGCCGGTGCAGGTATGGGCTGCGGTGCAGGAGAAGTAGACGCGACCATAACCGCCCGTCGCCAGCACGACGCGGTGGGCGCGAAACCGATGGATCGCTCCGTCGTCCTGACACCAGGCCAACACCCCTCGGCAGGCGCCATCCTCATCCATCAGCAGGTCAAGCACGATGTATTCGACGTAGAAGTCCGCCTGACGGTTCAGGCACTGCTGATAGAGCGCATGCAAGATTGCGTGGCCTGTGCGATCGGCTGCGGCGCAAGTGCGCTGCGCCATCGCCTGCCCGTACCGGAGCATCTGACCGCCGAATGGCCTTTGATATATTCGTCCGTCTTCGATCCGGCTGAAGGGGACTCCTAAGTGCTCCAGTTCCAGCACCGAAGGGATTGCTTCGCGGCACATGAACTCGATGGCGTCCTGATCTCCGAGCCAATCCGATCCTTTTACGGTGTCGTACATGTGATATCGCCAATCGTCCTCGTCCCCCATGTTGTTGAGGGCCGCAGCGATCCCACCTTGAGCGGCGGCAGTATGACTTCGCGTGGGAAACACTTTTGAAATGCAGGCCGTTCTAAGACCTGCGGCCGCCATTCCAAGCGTCGTGCGGAGACCGGCTCCGCCGGCTCCGACAACGACAACGTCGTATGTGTGCTCCTCGATGGGATATGCGGCGCTCAAGACTCCACTCCTGTATGCACTTGGTATCTTTCCAGCAGGAAATCGCAGATCAGCGCCGCGAACATCGCGCCGGCGCCGAAGGCAAAGAGCATGGAATGGCTGCCGAACACCGCAAACAAGTAGGAGTACCCGTATCCGGAGATCGCCATTCCCAATGAGAATACTATCGAGCACGTCGCCCACGCCTTCTGACGTCTCAATTGCGCCTTCACGACATCGTGCATGCGCCCCAAAGCAAGAGGCACACATCCGGGAACAAAAGCTCCAACCAGCGCTGCCGACATCACGACGACGGCATCGGAGGGAGCGGCTGCAATTGCCGCTAAGGAAAGCGTCTCAAGCAGAACGATGGAGCGAAGGGCGAGCCGAAAGCCCATGTAGTCCGCAATTCGCCCGAAGACGATCGGACCGCAAACCGCCCCGATTCCGGCGACGATCCAAATACGGGCGCCGGCGTCGATACCCTCGCCTAGACCTCTCGAAACGAAGTCCACAAGAAAGACCATGTGCGGTACCAGGCCCACGGCGCAGAGTCCGTATTCGGCGTAGAGCCAACCCAATCCGGCTTCGGACTCCCGAGACGACGGATTGACGGCTGATCGGACCGAAACCTTTTCTCCCCGCGGCCAACCGCTCCAACCTAGGACCGTAAACACCGCCGCGATCACCCCGAAGGCTTGCCAGGTCGCGGTGAGACCATGCTGAAGTAAGGTAGTGGTCAGCGTGCCAGAGGCCGCGATTCCCAGCCCGACCCCGGTAAATATCGCCCCGGACACGATACCTCGACGGGTCGCATCGATGTGCGCGAGAATCAGAGGCGCCGCCAGAACCATCACGGCCCCTCCCCCGTAGCCAGCAAGGAATCGGGCCGCAAAGTACAGAGGGAAGCTGACCGGATACGAAGAAAGAAAGAACGAAGCCGCCGCGAGTGCCATCATGGCTCGAACGACGGCGACCGGATTCCAGAGGGACGACATTCTGCGCGCCAGCACGGCGCCGATCAGATACCCAAGCAGATTGGCTGCCCCGAGATATCCGGACTGACTTGGAGTAAACCAGCCTGCAGCTATCTGAGCTGGGATGAGGGGCGTATAGACGAAGCGCGCAAGTCCGATGCCGACGAAGCTCGCGCAGAAGCCCGAAACCGTCGCCCGCCAGACACTGGCTTGTTCCAACCTCGACACAATCTGTTCGCTCATATCCAGCTTCCTCAAGTTGGAAGCTAGGTACGGAATGCCGGCTATAAAAACGGTTTTATCTGATAGGGCTATCTGTCCGAAAGATTGCGGCGGAGATAGCTATTCGGCCGCCTCGATGCGCACCGGCGACGGCCGCGCCAATTGCAGAAATGCAGCCAGCGAACTCGATATGAAGGCTTCCCTGCGGCGTATGAACACCGTTGAAATCCGGGATTCTTTCTGAGGAAGCTCATGAACCGCGATCTTCCGGTCACGCCAAACCGATCCTATCAGACTTTTGGGTAGAAGCGTTATCCCAAGCCCTGCGCTTACGGAGGCGTATATCGCCTCCAACGTACCAAATTCCATATGCCTGACGCCGACGACCCCCCGGCGCGCGAGAATGTCCTGGAGAAATTGCCGATAGGAACAGCCCGCACGCAAGACGATCGTGCGCACGTCGCCTTTGGCGAGATGTTCGTCCAGATCATCCACGGACAACGCCGACAGAACGACCAATTCTTCGCGGAAAAAGACTTCCTCTTCCAAGTCGCGATGTTCGACGGGGCCGCATACGAACGCACCCTCGACCTTATGCGAAAGAACCTCCTGGATCAGCTCGCACGTCGTTCCTGTCTTGAGAGCCAGATCAACATCGGGATAGGACGTCAGAAAGCTCGAAAGCACCGGAGATATCCGCAGAGCGGCGGTCGTTTCCAGTGATCCTATCGTGAGCGACCCTTTTGGAACGCCATCGTCTTGAACCGCCCGTCTGGCTTCGTCCAGGACGTTGGCAACCTTCACCGCGTACGAAAGAAGTCGGTGACCTGCCGCCGTCAATACTACCCCGCGGCTGTGCCGATGAAAAAGTGGCGTTCCTAATTGCGACTCAAGAAGCCTGATCCGTCCGGTCACATTCGACTGAACCGTGTTGAGCTCGTTTGCCGCCCGATTCATGCTGCCGTGACGAGCTACAGCCTCGAAAACCCTTAGATCGCCGGCGTCCATTTCAAATCCTCAAATCGAACGTTCCGACTTGCACCATATATTTATCGGCGCCTGATGGAAAAGACTTTTGGAGATACGCCGCGCATCGGGCTTTCGCCGAGGTCGGGAAACTCGACCTCCTGGGCACGCATAAACGCGGGCAAATAGGGAATATCGTATCGCGTAAGTCCCATATCCCGAAGATCGCGGTCGTTCAGCCGAGCGAGTTCCTGAAGGTCGGCGTTCCGGCGTTGCCACTCTTTTAGAAGCGCTACCGTCGTGCGATACAGCATGGCTGCGGCGGCGACCACCTTGCCGCCGACGGTCACCGCGACCTCGCTGCGAAAACCCAGCGCCAAGCCGCTTTGGCAAGGCACGTGATCATCGTTCCTATTTCCTTTTGCCTGACACTGCGGACATGTTTCATGTACGCGTACATGCTTTCCGGACCATCCAAAACGCGTGTACCCGTTTTTTCCAAATGAAGATCTTTGGCGTGCTTGTAAGGCCAGTCCATGCGAACTGCTTCGCGCCATGGAGGGCTTGCGACAAGCGATGAATGTTCAATGCTGACTGCAAATCATTCACCGAAAGCAGCTTCTAGCTGCAGGATGAGCTGAAATTATTTCATTGATAAGTGCGAATATTTCATCGAGGATTCCTCCTCCGCGAGAGCCTGAGGCGACGTGGATGTATACCGATTAGACGACTTGGCTCGGTCCGAACCGCCCCATACTGACCCTATTCAACAACACCGAGGGGCAAAATGAATTTCAGTGGAATCGATGACTTCGAGATGGCGGCAAAGAAAAAGCTCCTGCCGGCTGCATATGATTATTACGCCGGTGGCGCTCTCGAAGAACGCGCTCTCGCCGCAAATTCGCAGGCCCTCCGCGGCATCAAGCTTTGCAATCGCGCTCTGAGCGGCGTGCTTCGTCCCGATGCGGCAACAGAGGTGCTTGGCATTCCTTTGTCGATGCCCGTGATGGCTGCTTCGACCGCCTTTCAAGGGATGGCGGATCCGCAGGGGGAAGTTGCGACCGCTAGGGCAGCCGCCGAAGCCGGCTCCGTAATGAATTTGAGTTCGACTTCCAACCGATCGATCGCGGATGTGTGTGCCGCTGCACCCGGCAGGGTTTGGTTTCAACTGTACATGTTCAAGGACGCCGGCATTAACAGAGAGCTGCTGGCCAGGGCAGCGGAAGCCGGCTGCAAAGCCATTCTTCTCACGGTCGACGTGCCCGCGTGGGGCCGGCGGGAGCGGGACATGAGGAACCGCTTTCGGCTACCGGAGGGGCTAAAGATCGAGTCTCTGCTGATTGAAGGCCGTTCTGATTTCTATGACGGCACTTTCCAGACGGATCTCGGGTCGTTCATCAATGAGCGTTTCAAATTCGATCTTTCATGGGAGGACTTGGAATGGTTGCGGGCAAATACCGCGCTCCCGGTCATCCTCAAAGGCGTAATGCACCCGGACGACGCTCAGAGAGGGATCGCCGCCGGGGCCGCGGGTATCGTCGTTTCCAACCATGGCGGACGCCAGTTGGACGATGCTCCGGCGACGATCGAAGCTCTCGGACCTATCGTCGATAGGATCGGCAACGACGTACCCATCATCCTGGACGGCGGCATCCGAAGAGGTGCGGACGTTGTGAAGGCCCTGGCGCTGGGCGCAACGGCAGTCGCCATCGGGCGTCCCATACTGTGGGGCCTCGCGGCGAATGGCCAGCAGGGAGTGAGTGACGTCTTTGAGCTCATAAGGGCGGAACTGCTCAATACCATGTCGCTCTGCGGATGCGCACGGGTGTCGGACATTTCGAAAAAAATACTGTGGTCGGAAATTGCAGGAAAACCGCCGGTCCAACCATGAAAAGCGCTCACATCACCCTGAGGGAAATTCGTTCGCCCTAAATAATCATTCCGCTAGTTAGACACGAACCATAGGCGGAGCGGATATGACACGGGGTGAAGCGGCGGAATTCGCCAGACGGTGGGTCGACGCATGGAACAGGCGCGACTTGAATGCGGTCCTGTCGCATTATGTGGCGGACGCGAAGTTCGTCAGTCCTAAGGCCGAGATTTTCACCGGGAATTCGGTCGTGGAGGGAAAGGAGGCTCTTTCCCGCTATTGGCACGCTGCTTCTTCCAAGATCCGGACCTTGGAGTTCAAATTCGACCGCGTCATATGGGATTCTGCGACCGCGGAGCTTGCGATATTCTATGAGGCCAACTTGAACGGAAGCCGCACCCGCGCCTGTGAACTCATGAAATTTGACGAACAAGGACGGCAGTTGTCGGGCGAAGCACTCTATGGTGCTGCGGTTTGAGCCGTTGGTCTGAACATAGGGCGGGACGCGTCATACGTAGTTTATCGGATCCCGATGAATTGCGCTGCGTCGACGTAATTCGCTTCGAAGTCGAATTCGGGTTCAAGGAGTTCCGGCGCGAACCTGAAGACGCAGGGCGTTGGATGCTGGTAGCCGATTTTACGTCGAAGCGCTTTCCCTCGGAAGCGGACGCCGTCGCGGCAGCTCGGGCCGCAATTCCGTGGCTGACTCTTCTATCCGACTGAGGTGCAATCCTATGGGCACCGCCGGTCAGTGATCATGCTGCAGCCGGTCGGAGTCCCTTTACGTCGTCGCCCGCTTGGGGCCGATCGTTCATGAACCACTGGATGACGGTTGCGGTGAGCCCGATGACGATCATGCCGCCCCAAGCCATATTGTAGGAGCCGGTGATGTCGAATGTCAGGCCGCCCAACCATGAACCCAGGAAGCCGCCGACCTGATGGCTGAAGAAGGCGACACCGAACAACGTGTTGAAGTATTTAAGGCCGAACAGGTTCCGGATGATCCCGCTGACCAGGGGAACAACTCCGAGCCACAGAAAGCCCATTGCGGCCGCGAAAACAAGTGTCGTGGTCGGCGTAATGGGCACCGCCAAGAAACTCACGATGGAGACCGTCCTCAAGAAGTAGATCGAAGCAAGAAGTCTCTTTTGGCTGTATCGCCCGCCCATAACCCCGAAGAAATAGGAGCCGAAGGCGTTGCTGATGCCGATGACTCCGATCGCACTCGCGCCGACGTTTGGCGGCATCCCGCAAATGGCGAGGTATTGGGCGAGATGTGTCGTGATGAACATGAGTTGAAAGCCGCAGGCGAAGAACGCGACGGTCATCGCCATGAAGCCGGCATTGGCAACCGATTCGCGGATCGCATCCGACGCGGACGCCGCCTCGCGGTTTATGGCCGCATCGGGGACCGATGCTTCCGGTCCCCGCCCGAGCAGGGCCGCGAGCACGCCCATCAGAACGGCAAAGCCTGCGAATACGAACAGAGCCGGCCGCCAACCATAGTTGCCGATGACGTACTGACCGAGCGGAGCAAGCACCAGAGTAGCGACCGATCCCGCCGCGGAAACCAAGCCCACCATCTTGCTGCGCCGCTTTTCGGGCACCGCGCGGGAAACGGTTCCGATCAGAACGCCATATCCGGTGCCCGCGACACCGAGACCCACCATCACACCAATGCCGCCATCCAGACCCCATCCGACGCCTCCCAAACCCATCAGAACCAGGCCCGCTGCGTAGATAGCGGCGCTGCCTATGAGTACGGGTCGAGCGCCATACCGATCGCCCACCATGCCGATGAAGGGCTGGCTTATGCCCCAGACGATGTTCTGAAGCGCCATGGCGAACCCGAAGCTCGTGGCGGATACAGCAAGATCGACCTTCAAGGGCGGTAGAAACAGTCCCAAACTCTGCCGCATTCCCATAGAAATAGAGATTATCGACGCGGCTACGATCAGGATGATTACGGCACGCGGTGAAAGCGATTGGCCGCGAACATCAGCTTGCGTTGCGTTCATAGGAAACCGCCCGGCGGAATGAAAAGGGTGCCGAATCATACCTAGTGCCGGTGCCGCTAGTTGCCCTTGTCGGTATACCAAGGCCTCAAAGCGAAACGAGGCTATTGGACAATTAGGTATACTGACTAGTGAGTTTCATGGGTTGGCCGGGCTTGTATCGTATCCCGGACACGGAGATGGGCGATGAAACGCGACGGAGCGGCCACACGCAGACGGATCGTGGAAGCAGCAGACGTATTGTTCTATGGCGAAGGATTGAAGAGCGTCGGCGTCGATGCCATTGCCGAAAAGGCGGGGATCACGAAGCGTACGCTCTATTATCATTTCGCAAGTAAGGATGACCTCATTTCGGCCTACCTTGAAGCAAGGCACCTTCCGACGCTGGGCCGGTATCAGGAATGGCTAGGCTCCATCGAAGGCGGTTTGGCACAACGCATTGAGGGCATGTTCGCACGGCTAGCTAAGACGGCCGAAAATCCAAAGTGGAAAGGTTGCGGCTTCGCCCGCGCCGCGGCAGAACTTGCCGGCCTGCCGGGACATCCCGCCATCGCCGTCGCCTCACGGCACAAGCATGCATTCGAAGCCTGGCTGTGCGAACTGCTGCGACGTGACGATGTTCAAAAGCCGAAACTTGTCGCCCAGCAGCTCATGGTTCTACTCGATGGCGCGATCACGCACATCCTCATCCATAGGGATCCGCGATACGCCGTCGCGGCAGGCGCGGCAGCCGCCACTTTGATAAAAGCCGCCAAGTCCCACTCGCAGTGTTTAAAGCCAAACTGCGAGCTGACCGCCTGACCACACCATGCGATGGCGGTACCCCGGGGAGACGCGGTTCCAAACATTCTGAGCATTTGCTAGTCTGCTTAGTCGATGACGGAGGAGGCAGTCGTGTGCTCGACAGAAAGTTTGGTTTTGAGATTGATCGCACTGAGGGAGCATGATGCGTTCGTCGAACGGCTTCGGAGGGGCAGAGCGCTCGCCAAGGCCAACCGGCATATCGCCGAATACGGCCGCTATTTTGGACCCCGCGATAAAGCGTCTTTGCGGCGCTATTTGTGGCTCGCCTGCCTGGATCCTCCACGGACCGACCTAGATCGGATCGTTGCACCTAACGAGGTCCACCCTCCCGAGGACCAGCAGCCCTAACGGCCGAATCGGAGTATCCGGCTGCCTAGCCTTAGTGGTTGCGGCCTAATCGACACCCACCCACCCACGCGTGAATTGACGTCTCGACCTCGGAAGTCAAAGGGCTATCATACAAGGCGATCGGCCTTTGCCGCATTACGGCAACCGGACATCCCTCGTTGCTGTCCATTCCTTAACCAACCGATCGGAAAACAAAAAACGTTCTCATTGGGGCTTTGCAAAGCGCAGTTCGCTCTATATGATATATCATACGGTATATCGGAGTTGCTGCTCATGGCCGCTTTTGAATACGCCAATACGTCCGCTACGCCCTCGGGCAATCGCCGCAAGCGGCGTGAGCGGTCGCACAAGGGGGGGTTGTCGACTTCACGATCGCCCTCGACCTCGGACTGCTTTGCATGGTGGAGGCTGAAACCGGCGGAGACGCTGTGGAATTCCGCTGCCTTTCGCACCCTCGACCAAGCGATCGCGGCGGTTGCTGTACCCGCAAATCCGATCTGGCTCTCGGCTCGCGCCGGCGCCGCCTGCTCGGCGATCTCCCTCGCACTGCGTGGCGCATATGCTGAAAGCGCTCCGCCGTCCTATTTTATGGACGTGGTGATGACGATGCTGCTCCGTTGCGCCCTAGCGGGAGATGCAGCCGCCATCCTGGTTTTCCATCACATACTTCGTCGGCTTGATCGGAAAGGAGCGAAGGTCGTTCACCTCCTCCCCGTGCGTTCTTGGCCGCCTCAGCCGAAGCGGGGCCGGTCATGACAAAGTTGTCTCAGCCGAAAACACCGGCGCTTTTTAAAGCACTGTTGGCGGCCGTCAGTAAGGTCCCTCCTCGCCTGACAAACGAATCCGATCTCGACGACGAACCCGGAGAATTGGAGCCCGTCGGTATTTCCGCCGATGTGGTTGCCGTGGCTTGGTGCCTCTCGGGCGCGTTCGAAAGTGGGCCTGATTTCCTACCTGGTCTCGTCGAACCCGGAAGCATTTCGCTGCTCCGCGTACCGGCGCCCGCTTACACTCAGAAAGCCGCCTGGATCATCGAGCGCTACATCCGGAACCAATCGCGCCCTGTGTTCACCCGTCTTGGCATCGGGAACGGGGCGCTTTTAAAGCCCGCGCCAGACGCACTGGCGCTTCTGAACTTCGGCGACCGGACTCGGGAAGATGACATCGTCGTATTCCGTCGCGCCGCCGACCACGGCCTGTCCGTGCTCGCCATCTCGCATGACGCGCAAGGCCTTGTTCCCTTACCTCTCCTAAAATTCTGCGACCGCGATATTGTGGTCAAAAAGGCGGACGGCGCGGCGGTCGCCGCCTCGATTCAGGAAGTGACGGGACATTCTGTCGTCGTATCCGACCGCGCGGCGGCCGCCCTTGAGCTCGATGACCTTTCGATCTTCGTACGACCCGGCGCGGACGTTGGAGCAATCACGCGCAAGATCCAGCGGGTCGACAATTCGGCGACGCGGCCGCCTCTCAAGCTTGCCGACCTACACGGCTTGGGAGAGGCACGCGAATGGGCGCAAACGCTCGTTCGCGATCTGCGCGAATTTGAGAAAGGCATGCCATGGGAGAATGTCGCGGCGACCGGAGTTTTGCTCAGCTCACCCCCAGGATGCGGAAAGACGATGCTGGGGAGGGCAATCGCGTCGGAAGTCGGGCCCAGCTGCGAGTTTTTGGACACGTCGTATGCCCAGTGGCAGACGGCTCGCGGTTCTGGCCACCTGGGTGACGTCACGAAGGAGATCCGCCGCGTATTCAGTCCTCCACCGGCGGGCCGCATCAAGATCGTTTTTTGCGACGAATATGACACGGTACCGGCCCGTGGAACGGGGACCCACAACGACACCTGGTTTGCAGCAATCAACACCTGCCTTTTGGAGATGCTAGACGGCTTTAAGAGTCGCAGCGGTCTAGTCGTTATCGCCGCCACAAATTTTCCCGCCAAGATTGACCCCGCAATGACGAGGTCGGGGCGCCTCGAAACGCACATCCGGATTCCGCGTCCGAGTTTTGCCGACCTTGCTCTGATCTTTCAGTCGCTGCTTGGAGACATGTTCACCGCGTCCGACGCCCAGCATCTCGCTGCGGCATCTCCGGGAGCCACCGGAGCCGACGCAGCAAAGTGGATTCGTGAAGGAAAGCGGACGGCACGCGAGGCAGGTCGACCATTGTCAGTAGACGACGTCCATGCGGCCATACTGCGCGGTACTCCTTGGCTTTCGAAGCCCGACCGTCTGCGATTGGCGTATCATGAGACCGCTCATATTCTCGTCGCCGACACGCTCAAGGTTGGGCGCGCGATCGCGGCGTCCGTGCTCGCACGCGATGGCGGCATCACCTTTTTCGACCGTCCTGCCAACCCCCTCCCCGAAAAGAACGATATTTTGGACGAGATGGCCCAGCTCTTGGCGGGGCGTGCGGCAGAACGCATGGTATTTGGCGAGATGCACGTCGGCTTGGCCGACGCCGAGAGCGACTGTGCCCGTGCCACCTCCCTGGCGTGCCGGTTGGAAGGCACCTGGGGCCTGGGCGGCCTCGGTGCTCTTTGGATTTCGGCGCAGGCAAGTTTGGAGCAGCTCCCGGCCGACGCTCGCGAGCGTGTCAAAGACATGCTGACGGCGGCCGAGAAAGCAGCAACTGCGATCTTGGAAGTTCGTCGGCACGACCTCGATGCAATGGCGGCACACTTGGCCGAACGCGGAACGCTCGGCCGCGCAGATATCGATCGTCATCTTGCCAAACCTCGCCGACTCCGCCCGGAGGCTCAGGTCCCTACAATTGGGGACGTCGCACAATGAAAACGAAGCGGCCCATTGATCAACGTGAGGACGACGCAGCGAAAGCTAGAATGCTACTCACCGAGCTTGCCTACGCGCTCGGCGCCTACCAAGCCAAGCGGGACTACCTCGCCGCGATCGAGGCGATGAATCCCCAGGCTCGCTACACCGACCGAGTTTAGAACCAGCAACCCCGCCTTCGGCATCCAGTGCTCTGCCGAGAGCAACCGTTAGAACCAGCAACTCCGCCTTCGGAGTCCAGTGCTCTGCGAGCGCGACTTGCAACATTCAGATTTGCCGGAGAGTGTCGGGCTATGAAAAAGCGAAGCTTTGGCGACCGTTCGCGCTTCTGCCTTGTTCGTTGCTTTGGCGACGCTGGACACTTGCTGGTCGGCCCTTCAATGAGGATGTCATGAAAAAACAAATCCAAGTCACATCCTTGAACGATGAAAAACGCATGCAATGCTTACGGATGCTCTCCGACGCTCGGAGGGGCCTCTTCCATGCGGTCATCGTCGAGAGTAGCGAGCGCCTGACTCGTGATGTCGAAGCCATGTCCATGATCTGCAGATCGCTCAAGCTCGCGAGGGTCGATCTGCACTCCACCATCACCGGAAAACGGAGGGTGCGTGACCGATAGATGGTTGACCACGCGGAATAACGCGACATCGGAGTCCGAGACTGATGGAAAGTACGGGATCCGCGATCTCGGCTTTTCGCGCAGAGTCGGACTCTTGCTGGTCGCGCCGCCAATGAGCGCGTCATGACAAAACGGGCCCAAGCCATAGTGCGGTCAGATGTCCGTCCGCCTGCTGCGCGACATCCGAAGGTGCAGGCAAGAGAAACTGTGCCGGCACTTCCAGGAGCCTGGGTGGCTCGGAAGGAGGCCGGCGCGGCCGTTGCCGTCGACAAGCCGACCCTAGCCGTCGGTTACCTGCGCTACTCAAGCGCCCAGCAGGATCCCTATAGCCTTCAACGTCAGAGAGAGAGGATCATCCGCTACGCCGAGACTCATAACCTAACGATTGTTGCGTGGTATCAGGACCCTGAAGAGAGCGGTGCATTTCTTGAAAACCGGCAGGAATGCCTGCGAATGCTCGACGACGCTCGCTCGGACCGCTTCCAAATAGTGATCGTTGAGGAAGGCGATCGCCTGGCGCGGGACGCCGACGTCATGTCGACGATCTTCAAGTCGTTGAAGCGCTCCGGAGTCGAACTACACTCAACTAATCGCGGGAAGTGGACCAAACGCGACGTTCGGATAGAAGGCTGGCTTTCGGAAGAAGGTCGTGATCGGTTTCTGGCTCTGATGCAGAGCGGCCGCGTCAAGCTAGCACGCCTTGGCCTGTGGCCGGGACCAAAGCCCTTTGGCTTTGACAAGGTCGAGGGCCACCCAGGTCACATGGAAAAGAATGCCGATTTCGAAACGGTTGAGCGGCTGATCGATGAACTCTATTCCGGCCACGAACCGGCCGCTGTGGCAGACATTCTGCACGAAGCGGGACTTCAAAGCCCGGGGAACGCGGGTTGGACCTCGGACACAGTAAAGGAAACCGCGCGCAATTCGATTTACGCCGGATTGATAGTCTATGGCGTTACGCAAAACGAAACCGTTATGGTCGATGGCGCGAAGAAAACAGACACTCGGCCCGCTCCCGCGAGCGAGTGGGTGCGGAGTCAAAATCCGCATTTTGCAATCAAAGAACCGGCAAAATGGCACGCCGTGAACAGCCGGATAAACGTCAAAAAACGCGACGCATATCTGCCGAGCCCGAAATACTTCACCTCCGGACTTTTGAAGTGCGCTTGCGGGCAGAATATGCATCTGCAGCAGACACGGTCACGGAATCAGCGCGCTCGCCTGCATTGCTCCACGCAAACCAACAGAAACCGCAACGTCAAGAAGTGCAAATTTCGGACTTCGATCATCGTCGAGTGCGTTGAAACGGCGGTAATGAATTTAGTCAAGACAAACCTCGCGGATATTTCGCTTCTGACAAACATCTTTGCCGGCTACGAAGCCGAAAGCAAGAAGTTGCAGCAGAACCATGACCGCAATAAACTCGCGCTGGAAAAGAAAAGGAAGCAGATCGATGAAGATATTCTCGACGCTTTCGACAATCGGCACGCAAGGGGTTTGAGCGAAGAAGCCAAGGCGATCATACGGAGTCGTCTCAGCGCCGCATTGAAGGATGTCAACGACCAGATTGCCTCGCTTCCAAAACTGTCCATCGAGGCCCCTATCCTCCAGGGAAATCTCCAGACGCTCGAACGTTGCCTTGCGAACCTGCAACCAGGGCGGCCCATCGACGAATTGGACGGGCAGCTTGGGGCCGTCATAGCCATCTTCAAAAAGGTGGTCACTAGAATCTCGATAGCGCTCGATAAAGATACCCAGCGGCTTACAATCCGGCTTTATGGCCCAATCGCACATTTACATAAGAAATGCGCAACTGACGACTATGGGCGGTATGTAACTCTGATAGAATGTTATGATCCTAAGGGCGACTGCAACAGACGCCGAGTCCTGCTTGCCGCCGATCTAATAACGGACAAAAACCAAGGGATCAGCGACCAGGATTGGAAAAAGATTTCAGGCGCGTGTGAAAATGCCGCCCGCTATATGACGTCTGCGCCGGACATTCGCAAAACGGTCTCCGCAATTCTAATATACTGCCGGTCGCGCGCGAGTATCGCCTCGGTCAGCAAAGCAACCGGCTACGACGGCCGTCTCCATGCCGATATGAGGCGCCTACACATGACCCATCAGTGGGATGCGATAGTGTCCGCGATGCGAGCAAATACGCCGCATCTCATTGAAGGAATCGACACAACATTTACAAACAGCAAACGGAATAGACACGCCTCTATGACTTTTGATGCAGCGACTGTCCTGCAGTTCGGTAATCGGAACAAAGAAGCCATCGTGAGGGCGCTGGCTAAGGAGCTGAAAGCTGGCCCGCTGACGCGGAGCGAGCTCGGCAGAAGACTGCAAAGCCGCAATATCCTTACCAACATCCGCCATCCGACCGTCTCCATAAAAAAAGTTATTAAGGCCCGTCCGGACCAGTTCGCCCAGGACAGGTTTTGGTGCTGGCTTCGTTAGCAGCTCCAGGTCGCAATCCCCATGCAACCTGATCCGCTCCGCTCAGACTATGGATCGTCGAGCGCGAATGCCGTTTCCCCACTCGGTGATTACTTCAAGACCGCTGTATGACCCTTAGGTCTCGCAGTCCCGCGCCCGCATAGTCGAGAAAAGCTCGCACCTTTGGTGACATATGGGGCCCGCCCGGCGCCACGAGCTGCACCGGCAACGCCGGCGGTTCGAATTTCGGGAGTAGCCGTATCAATGTCCCCGCTGCAAGATCCTCAGCCACCTGATAGGACAGCACCTGTACAATGCCGCGGCCCGCCCTCGCGGCGAAGAGTCGTGCCTCTACCTCGCTGACGCGAAGCCGTGGCGCGAGCCGCACTACTGACCTGCGAGAGGTCGGCCCGAAACGCCATTCGGGCGCACCCGATCGCACCGTACTGAAGATTGTGTCGTGGTTCGCGAGTTCCGAGGGCTTTCGGGGTCTGCCGCGTTTTGCGACGTAGTCGGGACTCGCCACAAGCAGCCGCCGCACTTCGCCGACGCGCTTCACAAGAAGAGTCGAATCCGAGAGTGGACCGATGCGGACACCAACGTCGATCCCTTCTTCGATTAGGTCAAGGTTGCTGTTGTTGAGCACGAGATCGACTGCGATCTGAGGGTGAGCATCAAGGAAGCCCATCACGAGCGGAGTCACGTGACGACCGCCAAATTGGACCGGAGCAGTCACGCGTAGGAGCCCTCGGATCGACGTCTTTGCGACGCCCGATAGCGTCGCATCATAGTCGCTCAAGAGCGCTCGCGCCTGGTCAGCGAGAGCCCGCCCGGCGTCAGTCGGGGAGAACTGGCGCGTAGTGCGCTCGATGAGCCGGACACCAACCCGGTCTTCAAGAGCTGAGAGGGCCCGAGTGATTGCCGGAGCCGACCGCCGTAGCAAACGCGCCGCTCCCACTAGACTCCCTTGGTCGATGATCGCGACAAAGATCGTCATTTCGTCGAGTCGATCCATTGCGTTATTCCTGAAAGTGAAATTCTAAGTTTCAACTATACAACATTGATCACATTCTTAGAAATATTAGATTACGCGCTTCGAAACAGCTTGCCTCGGAAGGAGCGTCAATGGCGGATCCCGATATTCGGCTATACGGTGTACCGGTTTCCGGCCACACCCATCGTGTCGAACTTCTATTGCTGATGCTTGGTCTGCCTTACCGCTTCATTCTTGCCCCGGCAGACGTCAGATGCACCAATGATTTCCGGCGGCTTAATCCACTGGGCCAAGTCCCGGTATTGGTAGACGGTAATCTTGTGCTCGCCGACAGCAACGCAATCTTGGTGTATCTCGCAAGAAAGTATGCGGCTGAAAATCCCTGGCTTCCGGAAGAGCCGGAGCCTGCAGCAAGCGTTCAACGCTGGCTCTCGGTCGCGGCCGGAGAGGTGAAGTACGGACCAGCAACTGCGCGCGGTATAGCGGTCTTGGGTTGGAAGGGAGAGCGCGCCCAAGCCATCGCCATTGCCGACCGT
>Ga0265314_10000091_pt1 | contig 137693 bp, 130 predicted proteins | sample 4126metaG_FD_203106 | JGI IMG/M metagenome (GOLD analysis project Ga0265314, IMG submission 203106) | Rhizosphere microbial communities from Carex aquatilis grown in University of Washington, Seatle, WA, United States - 4-1-26 metaG | ecosystem: Host-associated > Plants > Roots > Rhizosphere... | reverse complement strand
TACGACGCGCCGCGTCCCTGCCGGAAGTCACCGGCGCGAGGGCCTCGCCGCGCGGGGAACACCGGCCCGCTCTCCGGGTTCCCCTGGCGCTCCCACCACGTGCGGAGGAACGGCGCGAGCACGGCGGGGATGGAGAGCGCTTGAGGTGTTCCCGTCTTGGCGCGCGGAACGGTGCACTCCGCGAAGTGGACGCGATCGATCTGCGCCCAGTCCCACCGAATGAGATCGCCGGCGCGCATGCCCCCTTCGCACCGCGCGACGGGCGCGAGCATGCGGAGCTCGAGATCGGCCGTAGGGCACGCGATGAACTTCGCAAACTCGGTGTCCGTCAGGATCGCGCGCGCCTTCTTCACTTCGCGCGTCTTCGGCACGCGGACGAACTGCGTCGGGTCGGCCTCGATGAGCTCCTCCTCGCCCGCGGCGCGGAAGAGGCGCTTCATCACGCCCCGCACGTGGGCCACGCTTGCGCGTCGGAGGCCCTTGGCGGTGACTTCCTCGAGGATGCCGCGCACGTGGTTTGCGCGGACGTCGGAGACGGGGAGCTTTCCGATCGCGGGCAGCACGTAGCGATCGAGCCATCCGCGTTCGTCCGGGACGGATGCGATGCCTTGGGCCCTCGCGCTTCTTGAGCCACCCACGCCGCTCACTCCCTCACCGGGCAAGCCGCGCCGGAGCCTTCTGTCTCCTCGGTCCTTCCGCCGCCGAACAGGCTCGCTCCCGTGGCGCGAAACACGACCACGTTCGCGAGCAGCACCCAGATCGCCGCGCCGAACGCCGCTGCTGCCCACCCCGTCCACCGCCGGGCTCTCGCGCTCTTCCCCACGCGGGTCGTCACGCCGAACGCCCACAGCCCGGCGGCCAAGTGGAAGGTCACACACGCGCTGCCGGCCAAGTACGCTGCTCCTCGCCAGGGCACGCCGTGCCAGAGGGAAGACAGATCTTCGGTGAGCACCGTCGCCAGCTCGTCGCCGCCGAGGCGGGCACCTGTCGCTCGGAAGCGCAGCTCGGACAGGTGCATCGCGAGAAAGGCCAGCGCTGCGACGCCCGTTGCGCGCATCCCTAGGCGCAGTGGTCGCGGGTAAGCGCTCCGTTCGGCCAGCGGCTGCCCCGTCGCGACTAGCCACAGCCCGATCGACGCATGCGTCAGAAGCGGCCCAAGCACCAACAGCCACTCCAGGAGCGCGACCGCCGGCAGGCCCTGGATGGCGCCCACGGCCCTGTCGAAGGCCGCCTCACCGCGCAGCGCCCGCGCGTTGACCGCCAGGTGAAGAAGCAGAAACGCCCCGAGGGGAAACACGCCGCTCAGTGAAAACAGGCGGCGGACGAGCGCGGGCGCGAGCGGGCGGCGAGAGGGATTGGGATTGGGCACGCGCGTGCTACGCATGGTACCGCATGCAGCCTCGTCGGCCGGCGAGACTCCCGGGCGGCTCGTCCGCTCCGCCGGCTCGCTCGGGCGCCTGGCCATCGGCCAGGATGCGCGTCGCCTCGGTCGTTTCGGCGGGCGTGATCGCGAGCGGCGCGTGCGCGTCGGGAGTGACCGAGCCCACGCCCGTGCCGACGCTCGCCTCGTCGCCACGAGCCGCCGCGGCGTTCGACGAGATTCGAGAGGCTTGGAGCAAAGCGGAGGGTACCGACCGCTCCGCCTTGCGCGATCTGCTCGAGCGCTTCCTCGCCCGCTTCCCGAACGACGGGCTGGTCCCGCTTGCACGCGTGTATCTGGCTATCGTCGCGATGCAGCAGGGCGACCTCAGCGCCGCCGACCGCCTTCTGGCGGCCTCCGAGGCGCTGCCGCCGGGCACGGCCCACGACCTCTGGACGGTCGCCCGCGCGCGTCGCTTGCGCCTGCGCGGCGAGCCGGAGCCTGCGCTCGACCTCCTTCGGCCGTTGGTCGGAAAGAACGTCGATCCCGTCACGCGCGCTGTCTTCGAAGAAGAGCTGACCCTCAGCGCGCTCGCGACGCACCGCGACTACGAAGCCATTTCGTACATGGACGCGTGGGTGCGGGCGAGCGCCGAAGAGGAAAAGGGCCGTACGCTCGCCAAAGTGAGCGCCCTCGTGCAACAGCTCCCCCGCGATGCGATGGTCGGCGCGCTTCAGGCGATGCGCGCGCAGCGAGCGAGCTTCGGGTACGGCGTCGATATCGAACGCATCCTCGGGGAACGTCTGGCCAAGATCGCCGCCGAGAGCGGCGACGCCGAGCTCGCGCGCATGTTGCTCGATCCGGGCGCGGGCGCGACGGTCATCACGGGCGACGCGGGCCTAGAGCTCAGCGAGCTGGCAACGAGCCGCCGCGGGCTCAACGTCGTGCAGGGACGAACGATCGGGCTGCTCTTGCCCACCGAGTCGCCGGGGCTGCGCGACGAGACGGCCGACGTCCTTCGCGGTGTCATGTGGGCCCTCGGGCTCCCCCGGGGGTTGCGGGGGCAGGGCGCGCACGCTGCGCCCGCGCCGGACGCGGGAGCGCCGTCGACGCGGGTCGGGTGCGCACCGCTCGAGCCTGCCCCTCCGCTCGACGACCCGCGACCCCGCGAGGGTCTTCGCCTGGTGACGCGCGACGACGCGGGGAGTGCCGACCGGACGGAAGTGTCGCTCGACGAGCTCGCCGGCGAGGGCGCCGCGGTCGTCATCGCGGGGCTCGACGCGCAGACCGCGGCGCGCGCCCTGCGCTGGGGCAAGAGCCATGGCGTGCCCACGGTCGTGCTGGCGCCGCCTGCGGAGCGCGAGAACGCCGGCCCCTTTGGTTTCGTTCTCGGCGAGCCGCGCGAGAGCGTGATGGAGGCGCTGGCCCTCGCGGCGCCCGCGCTCGCGACTGCGCCGATCGCGCCGGTCATCGACGTGAGCGAAGTCCCGCTCTACCCGCCCGCGGGCGGCCGTGTGGGCCGGCTGGCGCTTCTGGCGCCCATCTCGTGTGACATCCCCTCGACGCGCGCCGGCGATCCGCGGTTCCCCATCGCGGCGTGGGACCACGACAACACGCACGCCTGGCTCGTCAGCGGCTCGCCGCGCTGCGCACGTGACGTGGTCGGGGAGCTCTCGGCAGCGCGCGCACACGGGGTCGTCGCGCTGACGCTCGAGGCGGCGGTGATGCCGACGCGCACTGCTGGGCTGCGGGTGGTGAGCGCCTCGGCGGGCATCGTCCCCGGCGACCTGCCCATCGAGCTGCGCGACGACGAGTCGCAGCGCTTTTCGGCGTCATTGGGGAGCGTGACCTGGTGGACCGCCCTTGGTCGCGACGCGGCGACGCTCGCTCGCGTGGCCGCCGACGGGCTGCCGGACGACGCGGCGACCGATCCCCAGACCGTGGCCGACCGTCGCGCCGCTGCGCGTGATGCGCTCGCGTCGGCCCGCGCGCGCCTGTGGACGACCGAGCAAACCGGATGGACGGACGCCCACACGATGAGGCGCACCGTCTGCGCCGTGGACGCACCGGGCAAATGACTGCGATCGCGTCAACTTGCGTGTCTCGCGATGCGCGCGCTAGGTAGCCCGGCAATGACCCGACCACCACTCGTCTTGCGCGGGATGCGGGACTTCCAGCGGGCTTGCTCTGCCGTCGCGCGGAAGCTTCTCGACGCAGTCGACGAGCGAGCGCTGCGCGCCGTCAGCCCTTGTGTTCTGCTCATCGCTCTCGCCCCATGGCTCGTGACTCCTATCAAGCGCGAGCTGGCGAGCTGGCTGTTTCGCGATGCAGCGATGTGCCAGTACACCGGGTGGTGCATCCGGCACGGCGTCAGGCTCTACAAGGACGTGGGAGCCCCGGACGGACCGTTCATTCACTTCCTCCACGCGTTCTTCCAGCTCTTCGCAGGCATCAGCGACCACGGGTGCCGAATCGCTGATCTGGTGTTTCAAATCGTCGTGAGCGGCACGATGGGGGCGCTTCTCGCCCCGGCCTTTGCGCCCGGCCGCCTATCCCAGGCCGTTCAACGCCTGGCGTGGGCCGCTGTCGGTATCGCGATGTGGCTGCCGTATTACTTGAACTTGGGAGACGGCAACACGGTTCAGCGCGACCCGTATTACGCGCTCGTCGGATACCTCGGTATGCTCCTCGTCTTCGCGAGCGCGGATTGGGGTCCCCGCGCCGGAAGGGCACTCGCCTGCGCGGGAGGCGCCCTGACGACCCTCATGCTTTTCTCCCGTCCCTTCGGCGCGATCTACCCGGCGATGAGCGCCCTCGGGCTGCTCTTCGAGTGGCGCGAGGCCCCCGACTCGCTTGCGCGTCGTGCTCGCGCCGCGGCGGTCGGAGGGGTGGCGGCCGCCGTCGCCACGTTCGGCGCTGTGGCCCTCTTCGGAAGTCTGTCGGGGTTCTGGTATTGGTACGTTCGATTTCCCCTCGTCGCTTACCGCTTCGCGGGGCGCATCGATCCCATGGCGCTGCTCACCACCGACGCCAATGGCTACGGTACGGCATCGGAAATAGCTATCATCGTTCTCGTGGGCCTCATCGCCGCCATGGCGACTGGCGCTCTACCGTGGAGAGCGATCGGCTTCGCGCTCGCCCCACTCTTCTTCCTGTTCTCCGCTTGCTGGACGGGCAAAGGATGGTCGAACCATGTCGTGCAGACCACCGCGGCCCGGAACATCGTGCTTCTGCTCGCACTGTCGCGGGTCTGGGCGCACCGCGCGGACCGCGGGTGGTCCAAGGTGCACGGAACGGTCGCGGTTGCGATCCTCGCCTACTCGGCTCAGCTCTGCCACGCCCAGCTCGAATTCTCCGAGTTTTCGAGCCACACATTCGTGAGCACCCAAGAAAAGGACGCATTTGACGTCGCGGAATACTTGAAGGCCCACACGTACCGGGAAGACCGCGTCTTTCTTTATGGGCACGAAGCTCATGCCCTGCTGCTCGCCGAGAGGGTCTCTGCGATACCGTACTACGTCAACATGATCTTCAACCTCCAAAGCTACATGACTCGCCAGCCGCCGTCGCCCGGGCAGGAGCCCACTGCCAAAGAGATGGCCCGCTTCACCCAACTTCAGAGCGAAATCGCCGCCGACGGGTGTGGGCGACTGGGTGGACAGCCCCCCGCGGCCATGGTATTTTTGGACAACTCGTTTGGAATCTGGGGGGTTCCCGACGGCGTCACCGACGTGGCAAGGCTCTGTCCCACGCTGCGCACGTGGCTGCACGACCGGTACAAGCTGACATCGACGGTCGGCAACTATCACATCTACCTTCGAAACGATCGTTCGTAGACGACGACCCGGAGCGGCAGAGTCGCCCTCCGCGCGGTCAGCCGGGAAACGCTTGCGGTCGTCGAGAATGCTGCGACGGCGGCTTGCGCCGGACGCCGCACCCAGAATATCGTCCGCCCATGCGTGCCTCTCGCGTCCACGCCTTCCGATCCAGGGCGAGAGATTACGCCAAACTAGTTCCTCGCCTGGTGGGACATGGGCTTGCCCTCTGGGTGACGATCCACGTCTTCCGAGTCTTCAACGACGCATTTTTTCACAACCCGATTCACTACGACGAAGGATTCTTCGTGTGGGGCGGATGGTCGATCACGAAGGGGCTCGCTCCGTACAAAGACTTTCTCGAGTTCAAGCCTCCGTTCGTCTTTCTCACGCACGCATTGGCCCTCAAGATCTTCGGCTTCGAACATCTGGGGTACCGACGATTTTTTGCAGTGTTCCCGCTTGCTTCGATTCTGTGTCTGCAGATCTCGCTTCTTCTCCGCGGCGTCGATCGCGTGCTCGCGACCACGCTGATGGTCTGTCTCATCGCTCTCTTCGTCAACCCGTACTACCACGACGAAGCGCTGACCGACTCGGAGTCGATCGGCTTCAGCTACTTTCTTTTCGGGTTCGCATTTCTTCTGGCAGAGACCAAATATCGAGACGTCAGCGACGTCATTGGTGCGGCGTTCATGACGTGCTGCGTGTTCTCCAAGGAGCCGTTCGCGCCGACGGTCCTGCTCACGTGGGCGAGTGTTTTCATTCTGCGCGATGGCTTCCGCGACTTTCGGCGAAGATCGAAGCGATACATCGCGTTCACCGGGCTCGGTGTCGCCCTGGTCGTCCTCGGTCTCTGCATCTACATGGTCCCGACGGGGTCGATGAAGGCGTATTTGCAGATGGTGAGCCGCTACACGCGCATCTACCGTGACCCGAAGCTGTCTTACTGCGTCGTCCTGGGCCAGTTTCACCCGTCGACGCCCATGAACGAGCTCGAAAGCCAGTGGGACCTCATACGCCTGCACTTTCTGAACCTGTCGAAGGTCGGGTACATGGGTCCGATCTTTGCGGCGGCGGTCGTTTATGTCGCCAAGCGATCCGTTCCCCTGCTGGCCGCGACCTCCGCGGGCGTAGTTGCGGGTCTCTGGGCAGTGACGGCCAGCAACTGCCAGTGGAACCACTACTATACGATGACCATGGCTGGAGTCTTTGCGTTTCTAGCGATCGGCCTCGACACCATGAAGGGCTCATTTTGGGCGTCGGACTCGTGGATGCGCGCTTTCATCCGCCTCGCCGTCGTGTCGGCGGCGGCCATCACCGTATACCCACGATACGAGATCGAGGCGGCCGCCACGCACGAGACGCCCCCCCCCCGCGAGCCGCTCCCGGGGATCCTCGCCTTCATCGCAGCCAACAGCGCCCCTACGGACCGCATATTCACGACCGGTCCCCCTCTTCTGTACGTTCTCGCGAATCGCATTGGTGCGATCCGCGAGGGGAACGTAATCGACGAGATTCTCGGCGTGTACGACGGCGACACCGACGAAGCAAAGCTCAAGCCCGTTCGCGACGAGCTCGTGAAAAACATGCCGAAGATCGTCGTCTTGGATCCCGAGAACGAACATCGCAAAGGGCGTCATATGAACGCACTCATCAACCCATTTCTCAAAGACTTCAACTACCGCCCCGCCGCCGAGCACGTCTATGTTCGCCCCTGAGCTGAGGAGCTGGCTCTTGCCAGGGCCCACGGCGGCGGCGTGCACGCCACGGCAGCGGGCCCTCGCAGCGCCCTACATGACAGCGGCGAGCCGGCGCGAGCGGCTGGCGCACGACCTCTCTTCGCAGCCGTCCCCGATCGAATCCGTGCTCCTCTTGCGCGACGCAGTCGCCCTTCTCACGCGTGCCGCGTTCGCGGCTCGAAGCACGACCGCCGACGAGGCGAGGCTGTCCACCCTCGACACGGCCTCTACTCTGGCGGAGCTGCGCCGCGCGGTCGGGCGTGATGCAAGCGCCCAGGCGCGTCGCGTGGATAAGGCGATTTTGTCGACGGACCCCCTCTACTTCGACTCGCTCGACGAGGGTGAGCTGAGGCTCACCTACGACGCCCTGGCCCTCGAAGCGGCGTCCCTTCGTGAGCTGACCGACCTTCGCACGCCCGCGTACCTGACGGGGACTCGGGTAGGCCGGCTCGCGGCGATCGGGCTCGTTCTCTGCTACCTCGTCTACGCCGTCGCGGGCCGTCTCTGGCGCCCGAAGAACCTCGCCCTGGGCAAACCCGTGCGCTTGAGCAGTCAGGAGCCCGGTACGCCCGATCCCTCTGGCTTGGTCGATGGCAACCGAGGCAAGACATTCGGCGCGCACACGCGGGTGTCCCTCCGACCCGGATGGGCCATCATCGATCTCGAGCACGACGCAAACCTGAAAAAAGTCGTGGTGTACAACCGTGGCGACTCGAACTTGAACGACGGCCTCCCGTACTTCATCGATCTCTCGAGCGACGGCGAAGCATGGCGAGAGGTCGCGAAGCGGGACGCGCCGTTCGGTGATGGCGGCCTCATGTCCGAGCCGTGGTCAGCGAGCGTCCGCGACCACGCGCGCTACGTGCGGATCCGCGCGACCTGGTACTTGGCCCTCAGCGAGGTCGAGGTCTTCTAGGCCCGCCGCTCCCCGATGACGATGGCCTGTACGAACATGTCACGGGGTCCGAACTCGTACGAGAGCAGATCGAAGCCGTTCTCGTCGAGGAGGTTCCGGGCTTCCTTCTTCGAGTGAACACGCGACACCTCGGGCGGGTGCAGGTGAATGTCCTTCTTGAGCACGTCGTTCATGGCCCAGTGGATGGAGTTCAACACGGCCACGCTCGTCGCACGCGCGTGCGGCCAGAAGGCCACGAACTTGCCGCCGGACCGAATCACGCGACGTAGCTCGCCGAACATCTTCCTCAGCTCGTCCTTGTCGAAGTGCTCGATCACGCCGAGATTGTAGGCACCGTCGAACGACGCATCCGGAAAAGGCAGGTCCAAGACGCTGGCGTGCTTCACCGCAAACGCCTTCGGGTTGTCCCTCGAATACATCTTGAGCGCCGGAACCGAGATGTCGATCGCGGTGATCTTCGCGTGCTCGTGCAGGTCGACGTCCACCTGGCCGCTGCCACATCCCGCGTGGAGGAGCTTCGCGCCTTCCGCAAACTCTCGACGAATGACCGAATTGAGACGCTCTTTGATGACGAGGTTCCGATAGATCGACGCGACGACGTCGTACGCCAGCGTGCCCTTGTCCTTCTTTCTCTGCCAGTACGCGTCCCAGTGTCGTTGGTCGACGAGCCTCGGGTCGAGATCGAGCTCCGCACCGTCCACCAGAAAGTTGGCAGGATTGGCCGTACTCTCCGCGTACAGGTAAAGGAGCTGGTTGACGCTCCTCAGCACCTCTTTGAGATTCATCTTCGAGTGTCCGTAGGTGCGCGCGGGAAGCCTGATCGGCACGTCGCGGATTGAAAGACGGTTCCGGGTCGCTACGAATAGGCTCTCGAAGAAGAACGCATAGCCGCGCGCCCGGACGAGGCTGAACATCTCCTGCGGGATCGTCGAGAGCCGGTACACGCGAAACGCTCCGGTCGCGTCGCCCTCGATCCCGAGCATGTTCACCGTGAGCACGTGGCCCAGGTGTGTCAAAAGCCGGCGCAACACGTTCCACCCGGGTAGGCTGTCCGCCTCCAAGTAGCGCGAACCGATCGTGATGTCCGCGCTGGTGGAGGCCTTCAGCAACGCCGGAATGTCCGACGGTGAGTGGGTGAAATCGCAGTCCAGCGTGACGAGGGTGTCGTACCCATGACGGTACGCGTACGCGATCCCGTCGAGGTGTGCCCCGCCGACGCCGAGCTTTCCAGTCCGATGGATGACGGCCAGGCGCGGCTGGGTCTTCGCGATCTCGTCCAGCAGCTCTCCGGTGCCATCCGGCGAGTTGTCATCCATGAATAGGATGTCGGCATTTGGAACGTGACGGATGAGCTCTTCGACCATCCGCCCCGCGTTGTCGCGCTCTTCGTACGTCGGTACGAAGATAAGGATCTTCCCTTGGCCGCTCGGTCCCATTCTAGAACGGTCGTATCTCTACCCGAGGACCTGACTGCAGGCAAGGCGGCCCGATGGGCGCCTCGGGCCGGGAACCCCAACCCGCAGAACGGGCGATGCTCTGTCGTATCGAGCCGTCAAGCGCGCATCGTCCCGCGGGCAGCGGCCGCCCGTCTCGAGGTGAACACGAAGAGAAGCGCCGTGGCGACGACGAACGCCCCCTGCCCCAAGAAGTAGAGCGGCCAGCGGGGCGGACGAGCCAGAAATTCCATCCTTCCACCCGGCGGAACCGTAACGGTGAAGGGCTTCTCGATCTCCACCGGGCGATATGCAGGAAAAAGTCGCTGCCCGTTCATGAGCCAATAATTCGATGGATTGACGTTGAGGGTAACGGTGTCGCCTGGCGTACCGCGAAGGACGATGCGATTCGGGGTCCACCTCTCCACTGTGACCGGCGAGCCTCCGTAGAATTCACCCACGTAGCCGCTCTCACCGACGTACATCCGATTTGGATAGTGGTACCCGTACCCGAGCAGCGTGGACTCGGCCCCGTCGGAGACCATGTTCTCGCGGACGTCCTGCCAAGTCTGGGAAATGAGGTCTCTGGTGGTCCGAGGCGGATCCGCGACCGACACGACCGGCGGCTCGTCGAAAGCGAACATCCCCGCGTACCCGTAGGCCACGTGAAAGCCGAGATCGAGAACGACGAAGGCGGCAAGGCCCGCGGCGAGATGCCGGCGACCCCGGTTATGAATACCGATCAGGCCGTGCACGGTACCAAGAAGCAAAAAGAAGACCCCGAACAGACGCCAGCGCGTGATGACGAGCATGTAATTCCACGGCGGGATGAAGTGCAGCCAGTAACTGGGGAACCATCGGTCGCCGTTGTTCCAGGCGAGCACCAGGCAGAGGAGCGCGCCGGCGTAGAGAGACCAGAATCGTCGCTCGCCTCGGCGAAAGCCCTCATAGGCCAAGACGAGGGCGCAGAGGCCGACATAAGAACCGAGCTCCCACCAGTAAAGCCCCGCGAGGACCGTGCTCGTGGTCCTGTCCTGGAATGGTTGGATCAGCGTACCGACGATGCCCTCGAGAGAATTGACGATGGGATAGTGATATTCTTCCGTGCGCGGGAATCGGCTGACGAGAGACAGCGTCAAACAAAGTCGGGCGAAGCCCATCGCCATGGCCGCGCACCCGCACAGGGCTGCCTTCCACCATAGGTCCTTCACGTTGCGATTCTTCCACAGCCTAACGAGCACGACCGGCGCCACGATGGTCGCCGACATGATGATCGTATAGTGGATGTAGCTCAACAAATAGCAGCCAATGACGAATCCAAACGCCAGGGCCCGGCGTGCGCTGCGCTGCCAGCTCAGGGCGAGCGCCAGGAGCCAGGGAAAAAAATAGAAGACCACGAACACGACGTGGCCTTCGTTGAAGTGCAGCGCGAGCGGCGTTATCAGCGCGGGAATCACCGCGACGGCATCCACGAACGGGCGTCTGCCGAAGATCTCCCGGCAAAGAAACCGAGTGCCCTCGTAGCCGACGAAGAAGTAGAACAAAACGACGAGCTTCAAGCCAACAACGGTCCCGAAGGCGACCTCAAACAGAGTGTCCGGCATCAGCACCGCGAGTTGCGGCTCCGCGAAAAGTGGTTGACCCGAAAGCAACCATGGATTCCACCAAGGAAACTGGTGGTACTTCACGATCGAAAAGCGCAGAGCGTCGACCAACGGATAGAAGTATTCACTCCAGTCGCGGCCAGCCGCCTTGCGTCCGGACGAAATGAAATGCTCGTGGAGCCGCAGAATGATTGCGTAGTGAACGACCCGCCAGCCGAATCGGGCGGCCAAAGACGAGGCGGCACTCTTGACGTCGGGCCATGTGCCGACGGGTGCTGTCGTCGGTCGCATGGAGTCTCGTCACTCCGCCGCGCGAACGAGTATCCCCACCAACTGCTCGAAGCCTACGGTCGGCGCCCAGCCCGTGCGCTCCCGCAGCTTCGTCGAATCGCCGATCAGGGTCGCTGGGCTCGCTCGCACGAGCGAGGGTGACTCTTCCACGTGAGCCCTCCAGTCCACACCGACGATGCCGAACGCGATCTCGACGAAGTCCCGCACTGTGTGCGACTCGCCGGTGGCGACGACGTAGTCGTCCGGGATCGCATGCGACACGATGCGAATCATGGCGTCGACGTAGTCGGGAGCGTAGCCCCAGTCGACCACCCCGGAGAGCGAGCCGAGCTTGAGCTTGAACGACGGATCTCGCTTCGCCTGCCACGCGCCTCGCGCGATCCGCTGGGTGACGAATCGGGGGCCCCGAAGCGCCGACTCGTGGTTGTAGAGGATTCCCACCGACGCGTGCACATCGTGTCGCTCGCGGTAGAGTGCGCAGGCGTGCGCGCCCGCGACCTTGGTAATCGCGTAAACGTTTCGCGGCGCGTACGGGGTCGTCTCGCTCTGCCGCGGCGTTTTCGGCTCCCCGAACATCTGCGAGGAACCCGCGTAAAAGAGCCGGCATCGCGGCGCGCGCTGCCGGATCGCTTCGAGGAAGTGCACGAGGCCGGTCAGGTGGACGTCGGTGCACTTGCGAAGCTCCGCGACCTCGTTCGGCCGCTCCTCCGACGAGTGGTGGTGCGCGGCGAGATAATAGATCTCGTCGGGGCCGACCCGGTCGATCAGCTGGCTCACGTCATCCGCGTTCTCCAGATCGACGGGGTGAATCGGAGCCACGCCGGAGGCCGAATGCTGGACTGCGAATCCGACGTCGAGCAGAACGACCTCGTTCGTCTGCGAGCGCCTTTCGCACAAGATGCGCCCGTCTTGCCCCTTGGCCCCGACGACGACCACACGCGTCATGACGATGGGTAGAGCTCGATCTTCGGAAGGGGGAAGAGAAGCTTGATCCCCCGCTTTAGCAAGGGCGCCGAGCGGCGGATCAAGTTGTCGCGGAAGTGCCACGGAAGCACGAGAAACACGTCGGGGTTCCGCGCGAAGGCTTCTTCTTCGGAGACGATTGGAATCTGCGTCCCTGGAGTGAAGCAACCGAGCTTGTCCTCGTTGACCTCCGCGATGCAGGGCAGGAGATCGGGGCCGATGCCGCAGTACTGCAGAATGACGTTGCCCTTGGTCGATGCGCCCATCCCGAAGACACGCTTGCCCGCGCCCTTCAATCCCTCGAGCAGCGCGTGAAGCTCGCTCTTGTGCCGGCGAACCCCCTCGGCAAATCGCTCGAACGGTGCGGGACCGCTGAGCCCCTCCTTCTGCTCCTTCTCGAGCATCCGGCCGACCACGGCGGCGTGCTTCGTCGCCCCCGGCGTCGCCTTGGTCACCGTGACGGCGAAGCTCCCGCCGTTGATGTCGTTGAGCGACACGTCGACGATCGAGAATCCGACCCGGTCGGCCATCCATACGATCGGGCCGAGTCCGTAGTACTCCGCGTGCTCGTGGCAGATCGTATCGTACGAGTTCGCCGCCAGCATCGACGTCAGGTAGCTCTGCTCGAAATGCCAAATCCCGTCGTCGGCCAACACGGAGTGCACCTGGCGCATGAAGTCGAGGGGCCGCTCGAGGTCGTAGAACATCGCGATGGAAGTCACGATCCGCGCCTTCTTGGCTCCGCTCGCGCGCAGGAACGCGTCTGCCGAGAAATAGTCCGCCACGACCCGAATGTGGCTCTTGTAGTACTTGGCGAAGTTCGCGGCCGTCGGGTCCATCCCGATGAGCGTGGCCGCCTCCGGGTAGAATGAAAGCGTAGTTCCGTCGTTGCTCCCGATGTCGAGAACGACGTCGCCCGCCCGTACCGGCGAGCGCTCCGTGAGAGACTGGACCTTCGCGCGGAGGTGGTCGACCATCGAACGGTTGAGTGACGAGCGATACCCGTAGTGGCTTCCGTACATCTCCCCTGGATCGTAGTTGTGACGGAGCTGCACGAGTCCGCAGGCCCCTTGGTCCGCTCGGCACATCACGAGCTCGAGCGGCCCCTTGGTCACCCTCGCGCCCTCGGTCCGGGGGAAGACGCCGGTCAGACATTGATCGCCCAGATCGAGCACGGACCGAAGCTCCGTCGAGCCGCAGACCCGGCACGCCTCGATCGCACGAAATGACTGCGAGGCGCTCAATGTCCCACCGCCGTGAGGTCACTCCGAGAGACATCCGCATGGGTACGCATGATCGTCACCGCCGCCTGGACATGGGTCTAGTTGCCTCGTCCGCCGCTGCCATTCCGTTGGCACGCGGTCGAAATAGGCGCGCTCATTACCATAAAGAGCGGGCGGGCTGCCAGCCGGGCCGCGGCGTCGTTTTGAGCGCGGTCCGGCCGGCGGCCGGCGCCGCGCGCGGGGTCCGCGGGCAGCACCGCGAACGCGGGCCCGCCCACTTGCGGACTCGCCCCCAGCCGATCCACAGTACGTGGCAATGCTCGTTCGCCTCGCCCTCTTCGTGAGCGTGGTGCTCGCGCTGTGGACCGTCGGACGACCTGCGCGGGCGATGCCGGCGGGGCTCTGCGACGATCGCGGCGCCAGCGCCATCGCTCCGGTTCCCTCGTTCGAGGCGCCCGACGTAGCGGTACGGCGGGCGGCGGCGGGGGGCTCGTGCAGGGACGAGAAACTTCTCGTGCACGCGCGCATTGTTCCCGCGCACTCGGTTTTTCCTTCTCTGTACGGAACCGCCCACTACGCGCTCTCCGTCGATCGCTTCGGGCTCGGGGCCGGTCCGGGTGAAGCGATTTCGCTCGATCCCGGCGCGAAGCGACCGCTTTTCGGCGTGCGCGTTCGCGTCGAACGCCCGCCCCGCGGCTGAACCGCGCGCGACCGCAACCAATTCGTTGCCTCGCCCGGTGCGCGCGGACCGCACTCTGGTCGTAGCTCAGGCGCCGTCGCCCGAGCCCGACCACGGGTCAGGTGGGGTCTCGGCTCGGATTCGCCGTGACGGCGCGCCTCACGCGCGCTAGCTACGGCCCACTTCATTTCAGACACAGGGTGAGCGCAATGACCAAAGAAACGAAGAGTGCTCCGGCCGCGTCGTCCGACGCCGGCGGGGGCGTGAACGCAGGAGTGGCCGTCATCGGCTTTCTCCTCTGCTTCATCGCGGGCGTCGCCGTCATGTGGGGGTACGACCAGAAGCGCCTGCACAGTGGCGAAATTACGGCTGACTCTCCCGCAGCGGCCACGGCCGGTGCGTGGGACGACAGCGAATCGCCCATTCCGATCTCCAGCAAGGACCCGATGTGGGGCAAGCGCGACGCCCCGGTAACGGTCGTCGTCTATAGCGACTTCCAGTGCCCGTTCTGCTCGCGCGTCGAGCCGACGCTCGATCAGGTGCGGCAGACCTACGGTCCCGACAAGGTCCGCATGGTTTGGAAGAACAACCCGCTTCCGTTCCATCAAAACGCCAAGCCCGCGGCCGAGGCTGCGCAGGGCGTCTTCGCGATGGCCGGCAACGACGCATTCTGGAAGTTCCACGACGCGGCTTTCAAGAACCAGGGCTCGCTGAGCGACGACAGCTACGTCAAGTGGGCGCAGGAGGCGGGCGTCAAAGACGTCGCCGCCTACAAGGCGGGTCTTGCGAGCCACAAGTGGGCCGACAAGGTCGACAAGGACTTGAATGACGGCAAGGCCGCCGGCGTGCAGGGGACACCGTCGTTCTACGTCAACGGGGTCTTCATCAACGGAGCCCAGCCTTTCGACAACTTCAAGAAGACGATCGACCAGGAGCTGCCGAAGGCGCAAGCGAAGATTGCCGCCGGCACTGCGAAGTCGCGCGTTTACGTCGAGATGACGAAGGAGAACAAGAAGAACGCTCCGGCGCCCAAGGAAGAGGAGGGTGAGAAGGAAGATACCAAGACGGTCTTCAAGATCCCCGTCGGGAGCAGCCCCGTGCTCGGTAGCCCGAACGCGCTGGTCACCATCATCGAATTCAGCGACTTTCAGTGCCCGTTCTGCTCACGCGTCGAGCCGACGCTCAAGTCGATCCGCGACAAGTACGGCGACAAGGTTCGCCTCGTGTGGAAAAACGAGCCCCTACCGTTCCACCCCCGCGCCGAGCCGGCTGCTGAGGTCGCGATGACGGTCCGAGCCGAGAAAGGCGACAAGGGGTTCTGGGACGTCCACGACAAGCTGTTCGAAAACCAGAAGGATCTCTCCGACGAAGCGATCATCAAGGCGGCCGGTGCCGCCGGCGGCAACACCGACAAAGCCAAGAAGGCGATCGCCGATCACACCTACAAGAAGTCGCTCGATGCGGACTCGGACCTCGCCGAGGATTTCCAGGCGAACGGAACGCCCCACTTCTTCGTCAACGGCCGGCGCTTGGTCGGCGCCCAGCCGGAGGAGAAATTCGACGCGATCATCGACGAAGAGATCAAGAAAGCGCAGGATGCCATCGCGAAGGGAACCAAGCCGAGCGAGGTCTACGAGGTGTTGACCAAGGACGGAAAGGGCCCTCCGGAGCCTGCAAAGAAAGACGTGCCGAAGGAGTTGCCGAGCAACGATCCAGCCCGCGGCAACATGAGCGCCAAAGTCACCATTCACGAATGGAGCGATTTCCAGTGCCCGTACTGCGGTCGAGTGGAGCCCACGGTGTCTCAGGTGATGAAGGAGTACGGCGACAAGATCAAGTTCGTATGGCACGACATGCCCCTCCCCATGCATCCGGACGCGCCCCTCGCCGCTCAAGCGGCCCGTGAGGCATTCAAGCAGAAGGGCCCGAGCGCCTTCTGGTCGATGCACGACAAGATGTTCGCCAATCAGCAGAAGATAAAGAGGGACGACCTCGACGGATACGCCAAGGAACTGAACCTCGACTCGGACAAGTGGAAGGCCGCCCTGGACGGCAGCACGCACACCGCCGAGATCGAAGCCGACAAGAAGGCAGGGAACGACAACGGCATCAGCGGTACGCCGGCGTTCATCATCGTGCCCGGCAACGCCAGCCAAGGCTATTTCATCAACGGCGCCGAGAGCTACGGGAAGTTCCGCAAGCTCATCGAGCGAGCGTTGTCCGAAGCCAAGTGAAACGCAGCCCGAAACGCAAAGAATGAGGCACATAGCGTCCCTTTCCCCGCGCGCGAGGATCGCGCGGGGAAGGGCGCTGCTGCCCGATCGGGAGCGCCGATGAGCGTACGCGCAGCCCTCACGTGCATCTGCCTTGCCTCGTGGGCATGCGGCGCGGCGGCGCCGGCGCCGAGCCTGGCGCCGCCGACGTCTCGCGCCCGCGCCACCGCGGCCGCCGATGGAACGCAGGCGCCGAGCGAGGAAGACGCCGCCGTGCCGATCTCGCTCACCAACCCGTCGCGGGGCAGCCGAACGGCGCTCGTGACGATCGTCGAGTTCGCCGACTTCGAGTGCCCGTTCTGCGCTCGCGCGGAGGCGACACTGGCGGAAATCCTGGAGATGTACGGTCCGGACACCGTCCGCATCGTCTGGAAGAACAGCCCGCTGCCTTTTCACCCGAACGCTTCACCGGCAGCGGAGGCAGCGGCGGGGGTCTTCGCGATTGCTGGCGCGGATTCGTTTTGGAAGTTTCACGACGCCGCGCTTCGCGGCTCGCACTCCCTTGGCCCGCAGGCCTATGAGCAATGGGCGAAGGATGCGGGGGTCGTCGACGGCGCAGCCTTCCGGGCAGGCCTGGCAAGCCACACATGGGCCGGCGCCGTTGCCAAAGACATGAATGAAGCCAAGGAGCTCGGCGTCTTGGGCACGCCAACGTTCTTCGTCAACGGCCTGCCGCTCGCGGGGGCGTTGCCGTTCCCCACTTTCCGGAACGCGATCGACGAGCAAGTTCGGCTGGCAGAGACCAAGATCGCGGCGGGCACGCCTCGCGAACGCGTGTACGTGGACCTCACGCACGACAACCGCGCGCGAGAGCCGGAGAAGACCGACGACGACGGCGGCGAGTCGAAGACCGTCTACAAGGTGCCGCTCGGCAACAGCCCGGCACGGGGTCCGGCCGCCGCGCTGGTGACCCTGATCGAGTTCGCCGACTACGAATGTCCGTTCTGCATCCGCGCCGAGGCGACCGTGAGGGCGCTGCGCGAAGAGTACGGCGACAAGCTTAGGGTCGTGTTCAAGGACAATCCGCTCCCGTTTCATTCGCGCGCCGAGCCGGCGGCGGAGGCGGCTCTCGAAGTGCGGGCGGAGAAGGGGGACGCGGCGTTCTGGTCGATGCACGACGAGCTGCTCGCCGGGTCGGCCGACTTGAGCGACGACGCGCTCGCACAATTGGCGGCGGGTTTCGGCGCCCGGGCCGAGTCGGTGAAAGCGGCCATCGCCAACCGGCTGCGCCACCGGAGCATCGACGACGATATCGACCTCGCGGAAGACTTCGAGGCAAGCGGTACCCCCCACTTCTTTGTCAACGGCCGGCGCCTCGCCGGCGCTCAACCGAAGGAGAAGTTCGAGGAGGTCATCGACGAGGAGGTACGGCGGGCCCAGGGGTTGCTCGCTGCCGGAACGAAGCCGGAGGGCCTCTACGAGGCGCTTTTGCGAGACGGCAAGGGGGCGATCGAGCCGGAAAAGAAAGCGCTGCCCACTCCGCTGCCCGCAGGCGATCCTGCGCGCGGGAGCGCGGCGGCGAAGGTGACGGTGCACGAGTGGAGCGATTTTCAGTGCCCGTTCTGCAAGCGCGTCCAACCGGTGTTGGATCGAGTGGCGCGGGAGTACGGCGCGAGAGTGAAGATCGTTTGGCACGACTTGCCGCTGTCAATCCATGCCGATGCGCCCCTTGCGGCGCGGGCTGCGCGCGAGGCGCTGGCGCAGAAGGGAGAGCGCGCGTTCTGGGGGATCCACGACGAGCTTTTCGCCCACCAAACCGATCTGAAGCGCGAGGATCTCGATGGGTATGCGCGAGGCGTCGGGCTCGACATGGGCAAGTGGAAAGCGGCTCTCGACGGCGGCGCTCACCAGGGGCAGATCGACGCCGACGAAGAGGCGGCGGCCGCGATGGACATAGGCGGGACACCCGCTTTCGTCATCGCGGCGGCCGGCGCGAACAGCGGGTACTTTCTCAGCGGAGCGCAGCCGTACCCGAAATTTCGCAAGCTCATCGAGCGAGCGCTCACCGAGGCCAAATGAGATCAGCCGCCGCCGCAATCGCGGTCGCGGCTCTTGCGCTGACATCGCGTGCCGGCGCCGTCGAACGAGAGCATCACCTCGGCGTAGACCTTGGCGGCGCGCTGCTCGTCATGAGCGACAAGACGGACTTGGGCGGCGGCGCCGGCGTGCACTGGACGTATGGCCTCAGCGACGCCGTCAACCTGATGGCCGAGGGCGCATGGTCGGTGGTGGCGCCCGGCGAGAAGCTGCGGAGCGCCGCCACGCCGCGGACGCGGCCCGGAAGCGTCGCGGACGTCGACCTCGGAATCGGATACGTGCTCGACGTCGGGCAATGGGTGCCGTACGGAGGCGTGCTCGCGGGCGGGTACGCGCTCACGGCCGGTACGATCTCGGGAACGAGGATTCTTCCGGGCTTGGCGACGGCGCTCGGCCTCGACTATCGCTTCGACCGGAGCTGGGCTGCGGGAGTGGCCTTCCGCCAGCACTTCTTCGTGACCGACATCTCCACGTACCCGAGCTTCACGCAAGTGTTCGCGCGCTTCGAGTACACCTGGGGGTGGTGAGGTTCACCGGGTCGCCAGGCCGAGACCGTCGTGGAGCGCCCGCACGGCAAGCTCCGTGTACTTCGCGGCGACGAGGCAGCTAACTTTGATCTCGCTCGTAGCGATCGCCTGAATGTTGATCCCTTCGTTCGCGAGGATCCGGAACATCTTCGCGGCGGTTCCCGCATGCGACCGCATCCCGAGCCCGACGACCGACACTTTGACGACATCCTCGTCGTAGTGGACTTCCCGAGCGCCGAGGCTCTTCGCCACGGTCTCGATCCACGGCTTCGCCCGGACGAGATCGGTCTTCGCGAGAGTGAACGTGATCGAGGCGCGCGAGTTCGCATCGGTCGTCACGTTTTGCACGATCATGTCGACCGAGATGTTCTTCTCGGCGATCTTTTCGAAGAGCTCTGCAGCGACGCCCGGCTTGTCGTCGACCCCGACCACGTGAACGCGCGCCTCGCCTTTGTCGTAGGCGACGCCGCTGACGACCACCCCTTCGAGGGCCGCGTCCTCTTTGGTGACGAGGGTCCCCGGTTGATCGTTGAACGAGCTTCGCACGTGAACGGGGACATTGTACTTCATGGCAATCTCCACGCTGCGGATTTGGAGCACCTTCGCACCGAGCGAGGCGAGTTCGAGCATCTCCTCGTACGAGATGCGGTCGATCTTCCGTGCGGACGGGCACACGTTCGGGTCGGTCGTGTAGACGCCGTCGACGTCTGTGTAGATCTCGCACTCGTCGGCCCCAATCGCCGCTGCAACCGCCACAGCGCTCGTATCGGACCCGCCGCGCCCGAGCGTCGTGATGTTGCCGTGCTCGTCGACCCCTTGGAACCCCGCGACGACGGCGATCTCTCCGCGGTCGAGGCTGTCGCCTATCTTCGACGCGTCGATGGCCTTGATTCGCGCCTTGGTGAAGGCGTTGTTCGTCAGAATCCGCACCTGATGGCCCAGCAGGGACCGGGCGCTCCCGCCTTCGGCGTGGATCGCCATCGCCGTCAGCGCCGCGCACACCTGCTCGCCCGTGGCGGCGATCGCGTCCATCTCGCGGGCATCGGGAACGTCGGCCACCTGGTGCGCGAGCCCCAGCAAACGGTTGGTCTCGCCGCTCATGGCGCTGACGATGAGCACGACGCGGTTGCCGGCGCGTTGCGCGGCGAGGGCGCGGCGAGCGACGTTGCGGATGCGGTCGATCGAACCGACCGACGTTCCGCCGAACTTCTGGACGACGAGAGGCACTTGGTTCAGCGCCGCGTTTAGACGGCTGCGGCCGGCTCGTCAACCTGTCGCGCGCGAAACCCGGGCGCCTTCGCGGGGTTGGTCGCGGCCCCGACCGCCGCCTGCGTACGCGACCAATCCGCGGTACAGTCGGCCGCCCGAGGCGTGACGGTGCCATCCTACACTGGATACCTCATCGAGACCCTGGCCACGCTTCTCGCAGTCTGCGCGATGGCTTTTCTCGTTCTCTGGGGCGCACGCCGGCTGGGCGTGGGCAGGCCAAGCGGGCCGATCGAGCTCCGCGGTCACCTTCCCCTCGACGGTCGCAGGTCCATCTACCTCGTAAAAGTCGGAGCCCAGCTGTTCGTCGTCGGGGTCGGCGAAGGCGGCTTCACGAAGCTCGGCGAGATTCCGGCGAGCGAGCTACCGAACACGGCGACCAAAAGCGCGACCTTCACCGAAGCACTGGCGCGCGCTCTCTCCCGCGCCCCAGGACACGGAGCGGCCCGGCAACCATCGCGGGAGACGGAGTAAATGGCCGGAGCCGACGATCTCCTCTCGCGTCCGATCGTCCTCGTCGTGGCGCTCGCGATCATCTCTCTTTTGCCGTTTGCGTTCATGACCGTCACCGCGTTCGTGAAGATCGCGACGGTGCTGCAAATCGTGCGAAGCGCGATCGGCGCCCAAGGGGTTCCCTCGAATACGGTCGTGATGGCGCTCGCCGGCGCGCTCACCCTCATCGCGATGGCTCCGGTGAGCGACAAGATCGTGGCGCGCGCGGGGCCGCTCTTGACCGGCAAGGGGGGAGACACCGCGGGGCTCGTACAGCGTGGCGTGGAGGCCGTACGCGAGCCGATGCGCGATTTTCTCAAGGCGAACGCGAGTGACGTCGAGCGCGCGCGTTTCTTCGAAGTGGCCCGAAATTCGCGCGCCCCGGAAGCCCGAGCGTCGGTGGCTGCCGACGACCTGACCGTGCTCGTCCCTGCGTTCGTTGTGACCGAGCTCGGCGAAGCCTTCGCGATCGGCTTTTTGATCTACCTCCCGTTCCTCGTCATCGACCTTGTGGTTTCGAACCTGCTCCTGGCGCTCGGCATGCAAATGATGAGCCCTTCGCAGGTTAGCCTCCCATTCAAGCTCTTGCTTTTCGTCACCACTGGCGGCTGGGGGCTCCTCGCGCGATCGCTCGTCTCCGGCTATCGATAGTGAATCGATGGGGCGAGGGTTGGTGGATGGATGGGGGGGAGACGGCGCCTCAATGCTTGACTTCGGGGGTCCTCGGCGTATGGTGCGCGGCCGTTGCCGGGCCCCTTCCCCCCGAAAAAAAGGTGTCCGCCGACGATGGTCCCGGGGCAATAGCTCAGCTGGGAGAGCGCCGCGTTCGCAATGCGGAGGTCCGGGGTTCGATCCCCCGTTGCTCCACGACAGGAAACCGAATCGTTCTCGCTAGTTGCTGCAGACGGCGCCCCCAGCTTGGACCGCTCCTTGGACCGCAGCCCCGGCCGTTCAGTGACCGCAACCAGCTCGCGAGGGAGCGTCGGGAAGACCTCGCCGAACCCTGCCGCCAAGTTCTCTGCCTCCCGGATGTACATCTCCGTCGTGGAGAACGATGCGTGCCCAGCGCGCTGCTTGATACGCAGCGGGTCATCGCCCCGGACCGCCATCCAAGTAATCCCGGTGGCGCGTAGATCGTGGAAGGTGATGTGCTTCTGACGTTCGTTGTCGGCGAAAAGGTCGGACCGCGTCACGTCCGCTAGTTCAAGATGTTGGCGAAGCATCGAGGCCCGGTCTTCGTTGTCTGGCATCCAGAGAACGCGGTCGCCGCTGCGGGCTTCGTAGAGTCGCTCGAGTAGTGGTCGGAGCTCGGCCTCGATCGGGATCCGGCGCGTCTCGCCACTCTTCGTCGACTTCACTTCGCCCGTTTCACGATCGATCGCCTTGTTGATCTGAATCACTCCGTGCTCCAGATCGACGTCGCCCCACGTCAGCGCTTCCAGCTCACCAGCGCGCGCGTACGTGTAGACGGCGACGGCGTACATGATTCGGAAGGGCGGGGCGATGGCTGCGCAGGAGATAAGGCGCTCGAATTCGCTCGGGTAGAGGTACACCTTTGCCTTGCGGTCGCCGTGCTCCGGCGGGGCCACGCCTGCGGCGGGGTTGTCGCTACGAACGCGCAAGTCGCGCTGTTTTGCGCCCACGGCATCCTTGAACATCTTCGAGACGAGCACCCAAACATTGCTCGCCGTCTTCCACGACATGCGATCCGTGTGGTCGGGCGGGAGGGCGATGCGTCGATCGAGCTCTTCGACGACGCGCTCCACGTCATCGCGCGTCACCGCGTGCGTGGGCAGCGGGCCGAGGATTGGGAGGACGTAATTTGCAAGCCGTCCCCTGTCATGCGGCGTTGTCGATAGACCACGGCCAGTGCGCCACTCCAGCCAGCGGTCGCACCACTCACGCACCGTTTCCGAGGCCACGGGCGAAGGCAAGCCGCGTTTGCGGGCGAGGAGACGACCGTGCATGTCCTCTTGCGCTTGAATCTCGCGGACGAACGCGCGCGCTGCGTCCTCGTCAAAACAGTGCGGCTGGTCGACGTCGACGCGTTCGCGTGAGCCGTCGGCTAAGCGCACTTTGCCGCGGTAGTAAACGGTGCCATCGGCGCGCGTGAAGGGCTCGACGGTGCCGGTGCGCGGGCGCTGCGGCCTTGCTGTTCGTGCGTCTCTGGTCATCGGCGTCGCCTTCCCGCAAATGTGTGAACCTCGATCATCGCAGCTTCGCCCGCTCATGGCAGCTCTGGGTATTCGGCGTCCGCAATCTGGGCCCGAGCCCCCACAAGAAGGTCGACCGAGGCGAACGGAGCTGACGCCTGAAGGCCCAATACGACGTCAGAGTCATTCAGCTTGCAGCCACCCTCCGTCGCGCAGTAGCCGGCGGTGGCCTCGACGCTGGACCGCCAGTCATCGTTTGAGCACGCAAATGAACGAGTGACGGCGCCGTACCCTGCGAGAGTCTCCGTGCTTGCGTGGTCGATGCGGCATTTCCAAGGCGACGACTGAGGGAGCGGAAGATCCGCGGCACGGAGCTCGCCAACCTGGAACCGAGCTGTGGTCCCCAGGGGCACAACGACGACCCACCTTTGCGCGCGGTGCGCCGGAAGGTTCGAAACGGAGTGATACGGGCGCTCGGCCGCGTTGGCCCGGTTAGAGGTGGATGTGCGGTCTCGACCCGAGCACGCAACCGCGAACGCGGCCAATAGCAGTGTAGCCCTCGGATGCGACGGTACCCTTTTTCGCATCATCGAGAAGGCGCCTTCCGCCCCTTTGCTCCGCCAACGAGCACGGTGGGGTCGCGCTCGATGGCATCCAACCCCAATCGCAGCGCTGCACGTGCGAGGGCGTGACGGCTGCCGAGCAGCATCCGCTCCGTAAGCGCATCGAGGCGGGCCACGTCCTCAGCGTCGATTCGGATCCCCAGCATCGCGCCTCCGTCGTCCTTCGTCTTCTTTGTGGCCATCGTTGCCTCCACTGTCGTCGCTCCTTTCGCTCGCGTCGAGTACATCCGCTAGCCGTGTTCGCGCCGCCGGGGTCCGCAGACGAGGCCACCGGGCCACGATGCGGTCCAGGGCCGCTAGGGCCCGGCGAACGCGGGCGCCATCAATCATGCCGCCGCCTCTCTCGAGAGCATGCGGGCCACCTGCGTTTGCCCGAACGGTCGCCCCGCTCGCGAGACTAAGCCGCGGGCGCCCAGCTCGGCGACGATCGCGCGCTGGGAGAGCCCCGCGGTGCGGAGCTCGCGTACCGCGGCAAGCACGGCTTGCTCGGCCCCGTCGGCGTCAAGGTGCGTACCGTCCGAGGCGAGCCGGTAGCCGTAGGGAATTTCCCCAGCGCGCTCGCCCTTGGCCGTCTTAGCCGCGAGCGCGGCCTTCGTGCGGGCCCTGATAAGGGCGCGCTCGTACGCCGCCGCGCCGTCGATGACCGTGCGCATGAACGCGTCCGCGGGCGCGTCCCCATTGCCCTCGCCCGCGGCGCTGACCACGGCCGCCCCGCTCTGCGCCGCCGCGCGCTCGACGCCAGCCGTCAACACGACGTCGCGGGCGATGCGGTCCCGCTTTGCGACGACGAGCACGCCAGCGCCGTGCTCCCGAAGCGCGGCCAGCGCCGCCACGAGCCCCGGCCGACCGTCGATGGGGGTCACGGAGCAAACGCCTTGGTCGACGCACCACGCCGCCACCTGGACGCCTTCACGGGCCGCCCATGCCTCGATGCTCGCGCGCTGCGCCTCGGGCCCGAGCTTTTGGTCGTCCTTGCTTACACGGACGTAGGCGACCGCGACCCGGGGGTTTGTGGTGCGCTTGCTCATAATCGATAAGATAGATCGCCGTTCCACGTTGTCAATATTCGCTAGCGAACAATAACGTTCATGGCTCCGTCGGATGGTGCCGCTGCCGGACGCACGAGGCGACCCGGATTGACCGACAGCCGCGCCCAAGCCAAGGTGCTGGGATGCGCGCGCTCGTCCGGCATACTTTCGCGTGCATAGTCGTCCTGGGGGCGGGGTGTGGCGGGCGGGCCACGTCCGCCGTCGAGGGGAAGGACGGCGGGGCGGGCGGGCTCAGCACTCAGAGCGCCGATGCGACCGCGGGCCGGGAAGCCGGACAGCTCAGTATGGGCCACGACGCGGGCGACGTGTGGTCGGTCCCCACCGACGCCGCCTCCACCGACGCCGAACCGGGTGAGGCGCCCGCGGCGCACTCTTGCGAAAGTCCGCAAGACTGCGCCGCTCATATGGTATTCGGGCCTGCGGTCTACTGCTGTATCGATCACGTTTGCATAGAGGGACAGGCCGCCGAGTCGCTGTCGTGCGACGACCCCGATGCGCAAGTCATCCAGGCTTCGGACTACGACCAATCCTGCACGACCGACTCGGACTGCGTCGCCGTCGGGGAAGGCAGCTTTTGCTACCCCGGCGCGGGCAGGTGTCCATCCGCAGCCATCCGCACCAGCGCCCTCGCCCAGTACCAAGCGGAGGTCTCCAGGACTTGGGCGGTCGCATGCTTCGTTTTCGGGAGTTGCACCCTATCCCTGGGTCCGTGCTGCCGCGCCGGAACCTGTCGAATGAACCAAGGCTGCGTTGCATCCCCGGCCGATACGCTCCCCGCTTGTGCCGACGCGGGGGGTTCTTGCAGTACCTTCGTCACTGGGTGCGGCGGCAAAGGGGCCGGCCCCCCAGACTCTTGTGCGTACCCCGACGAGATGTGCTGCATCTATTGACCTAGCTTCTCCACCCGAGCGAGGCGACATGCACGACGCTTGGGTTCGCGGTGGGTTTCGCCTTCGTATGTCGTTCACGTCTGCTAGCGAACAGGAACGAACTTGAACACACTCCGGACGGTGCGTGTTCAACGGCGCGCCATGGCCGGGTGCGTTATGCCGTTTCGCCGCCTTGCAACGGCTTCGCCTCGCCGCGTGTGGCACGTTAGGTCTTGTCAGACGATCGTGGGCTGGCCATCGCGGCGGAGATTGGGCTAGACTGTACGGCCTGCCGCAAGACCGCGAGCGCCCCTGACATCAACGCGACGATAATACCGCCGAGCAGAAGGCGTCGATTATCCCGCTCCCTTGTCAGCCAACCCTCGATTTCGGCAAGCGTACACGCGCGGGTCGCATTGCCGGGAGTCCCGCCACCGCGCTTGGCGCCGAAGACATAGAGCACTGGGTGCTCGTTGGAGAAGAAAAACCGAGCCTCTTGCGGCCAGTAAGGGGGGACGCCGTCGATACGAATGGGTGAACCGGCGGTCGCTATTAGCGTAGGCCGCGCGGTGTGCAGAGCCTCCCGCGTGGCAACATCCGTCGTGTATTCGGAAATCCGCCTCTCGACAGCAATGAATACGGCCCGATCTTGCGGATCATTATAGATGTAGCTTGTTGGAAAGCCTCCTGTGGAACGTAGGCGTCGAAGGCCATCCATGGCTAAGTCGCGCCCTGTCATCCGATCCCACAGCCCGAAGTATTCGCCCCCGGCATAGGCGATCGTAATGGTCGGCGACGCCAGGATAAGAAACCCCTGAAACAAGCGCTTCACGGTCGCGCGCGTCATCGCCCCGGGGTCGTCGCAACCGATTCCGGCGGGGCGACGAGCGACTTGAACGCTTGATCGCTGACCAGCTTCTTGATCAGGTCCTGCACGGCCGGCATGAAGGCTTGTGCGGTCTGGTTGCAGGCCGTCTCCCCAAAAAAGCTCGATGTGAATGCGTATTGCTCGTCGATCGAGACGCTCTTGCCGTTCGAGGATACGACCGTAAGGCCGATCTGCCACGAGCCTGACGTTGAGGAAAAGTCAGCGTGGTCAACAGTTCCCGTGAGTGTCACCGGAGCTGTTGCCGCGTAGACCTCTGCCATCATCAGCTCGGAAATGAGCGCTTTGCGAACGTATTCCGCGAACGACTCTTCGTCGGGGGTCTTGATCGGGCCAACGCCGCGGCACATGATTGAGGACACGTCGTCCAGTTTCGCCGTAAATCTCCCGACGTTGATCGGTTGCCCTCTCATCGTTCGCAGCGTCGCCACGTTTTCGACCGAGACCGCGTAACGAGATACGGCGTACGTGGAGCAACCCGTCAGGGAAGTGATTGCCGATGCCATCATCGCCGTGACGATCGTTACCAGCCGAGCTTGGCGCATGGCGATCCGCATCATCGATGATGCTCCCGGGGTTGCCCGACAGGGTCAAGGGTCTCGTTGGCCCGAAGCGCGCGGCAGTCACCTACGAGGCGCTCGCCAGTCTGGCACGATGGGCCACGCCGGAGCGCGTTTTTCGCGGCGACCGGCTCCCCTTTTCGTGGGTACCCCATCAGGCCTTTCCACGTCGATCGCGGGCCGCGGGTGTCGGGCGCGCTCTTCCCCGCTATCGGCGCCCCAGCGCTTCGCCAAGCCACGTCGCGGCCTTGCACGTCGAACCCGCCCATCTTCTAGGAGTAGCGCACCTAGTTGCCACGCGCCGGGCGCACATGGCCCCCCCCGACCCCCCCAGGGGTGCGACGCTTAGCCGTTGCCGAAAGCTGACCCCCGACCCCCGTGCCCTTCGGGGGCCCCAGTCACGCGGACCTAACCGTCATTGTCTACCAAGACGGCCTCTCGCGCCATCGCCGCCAGCGTCGCCGGGCGAGCTCTCGCCGAGCCTCCCGGCGACGGCGCCCTCCCGTGCGGCGCGGCCCCCTTTCCCCCGGGGGGGCTATGCGCTTGCGGTCGCTGGGGCCTGAATCGTCATCAGAACAAAATGTCGGTCTCGCCCACGGACGCGCCCAGCACGCGCCCCGCCGATGACGTGCAGGCGTCTATTCGCTGTTGCACCGGCCACTTCGCGTACTTGTTGTCCAAGGTTGCGCCAACGAAGCTCCTGGCACTGACGAGATGCCCCCCGCCGACCAGCGCCGCTTGGAGCTCGCTAGCCTCCACCGTGCCGATCGTCCCGTCAGACCCCTGAATACGGGCTCGGCCGCCACTCGCGACAACGGAATAACGACCGCTTCTGAATGCGGCCTCGGCATCGTCCGGCTTCATGGGCAAGACGCCGCCGTCGCGAGCCCCTGGTTCGATCACGTCGACGGTGCCCGGCTGCGCGACGCGCTCGTCTTCGTAGAGCGCGCCTGCTGTAATCTCCTTTGGTCCGTCCTTTGTCAAAAAGCGCCAAGTGCAGAGGCACAGGGCGTCCCACGCAAGTGTGTCCGCCGGACCGAGGGAGCAATCTGAGGGCGGTACGCCCACCACCCGTGCGAACTCGCGGATGGTGGCGGGATGCTTCGCGTTGATCGCAACGAACGCTGCGGCGTACATCTGCTGTTGCGATTCCTCGACCGACGGCGGCTTTGAACGCGCGACCGCCGCAAGCGATGCGAGGACCACCCGAACCAAGGTCATGCGCTTGTGTGGAGCGTACCCGCACTGCGCCCTCACTCCCACCGCGCAATGCGCCATCGCCGCCATCGCTCCGCCGCGCCACGACGGCCCGCCTCCGCGCACCGTTGGCGTCCCTCGGCAGTCCGCGGACCGGTCGAGAGTCCGCCGTGCATCCGGCAGCGGTTGCGCACGACCCGCCATATATCGCCCCGCTCGTTCACGAAAACGCAAACCACGACGGGAGCGACACACGGCGCACCGCCTTTGCTACGGCAGCGCGCTCCGCAGCGCGGCAGGTCCGGCTTTCGCGGCGCCTGGGTATCCCGTCTGCGGTGCTCGGCCGCGTGCTGCGCCTTGTTGGCGGCGCTGGCTGCCGCGCGGTCGGCGTGCCGTTGCATCATCGCAAGCACCCGCGCAGCTCCGTGAATCAAGCGACGATCGCTCCTATTCATCTAGCCACCCCATGACGCGTGCACGCGCAGGCGCACGGCGTTGAGGCCACCCCATGACGCGCGCTTGCGCGTGAAAAAATGCGCGGCCGCGCCCCAAAAAATAGGGACCCGATGACGCGTGCGTGCGCGCGCGCTGGAGGCGCCGCGGGCCCGTTGGCGGCGAGCCTGGCGGGGTTCTGCGGCGACGCGGCTCGGGCCACTGCCACGTGTGAGCGGTGGCGCGTTCGGCGGAGTCGAGGGGGTGACCGCTATCCCGTTCCGGGGCGAAGATTGAAAGGCTCGGGCGCCGCCGCCCGTTCCCACCTCCTCGACAATCCCGTTCCCGGGTCGTCCTCGCGAGGTGGGAACGCACCTTCCTCGGCAATTCGAGCCGATTCCGCGTGTGTTCCCACCGGCACCACCGGAAACGACCTCCCAAGCCCTTCGTGTGAATGCGTACGCGTACGCTCTGCCCCCATTCCCATCCTCACCATAGCCATCACTGCAAGTTCCCTCACATGCGCGAGAAATTAGGTGGTGACAGTGGTGACAGGAGGACTCTACAGGGGAATTTAGCCGGGACACGTGTTCCCGGCTTGCCTTTTGAGGTGGTGCCGAGGTGGGGACACGAAAGGGAGTCATGTGGCCCCCTTCTTGATGAATCGGCGGGCCCGAGTACCGTTCTCGCGGTGCATCGGACCGCGCTCGTAGCCGAGTTCCCGGAGGCAGGCTGCAACGCGCATCTCATCGGCCTTGGTGACTTGGGAAACCTCCTTCTTGCCGATGGCGTGTCGCATGAGATCCAACGTGAGCACGCCACCCGCCGTGAACGCTCCCGACTCAGGCTTAGCGAGCCAATCGGCGATAACGTTCGCCCATGAATCAGTCTGTAGGCGGTCACGCTGCTCTGCCTCGCACAACGCGCGAAACTCGGCGGTATCCACGTGCCACTTTTCGCCGGCGCGATATCGGTGCACGGCCTCGGCCCACAATTGATCACGGTCGGCCGCAATCCGAGCCGTGTCTATTTCGCCGATGACTGCGACGGGCCAGAAACGACGATTGCCCGTGCGGTCCACGAGATATTCACTGTCATTGGTCGTGCCGCAGAATCCATTCTGTCGAGGAAAGTCCCTCGCTCGATGCGCGTAGGGAGGGCGATAATGGTCCCGCGTTGCCGTGAGAAAGTTTTTCCACGTGGTGATTTCGCCCTTGCTGAGAGAATCAAGCTCGTCAAGGCCGTAAATCCACACGCTGCGCAGGGATTCGAAGGAGTCTTTATTCCTGGGGTCAATGCCGGTGTCTTGGTACCAACCGGGCACCGGGACGAGACTGCGGAACGCGCTGGTCTTTCGGGTGCCCTGCTTCGGGGATTCAAGAATCAACGTGCAATCCGATTGGCAGCCGGGCTCGTAGGCTCTGGCGACGAGAGCCACCATCCATCTGCGGCCGACGCCACGCGTGTAGGGCGAATCCGCGGCGGCGAAGTATTGGTGCAGCACTGCCGACAGTCGGTCGACGCGATCCCACTCGAGCGCGCCGAGATAATCCCGCACCGGATGCACGACACGGGTCGCGCTGACGACCATGAGCGCCGATTCGACGATCTGCGCGGACACGTGCAAGCGCTCGACGCGGCCGAGCCAATTCACGAGCCGCGCGGTATCCGCGTCGGACCACGGCCCCTCGACCGAGACCGCGGGAGCGTCCGACAGGTGCCATGGGGGGGTATTGAGCGTGACGGTAGACTCTGCGAACGCATCCCACGCGATTACACCGCGCCAGCTCGGGTGGAATCGCAGGATGGTCGCGACGTTCGCGGCGATGCGCTGCACGGTCTCTTCGCCGGTCTGGCGGTTCAACGCCGTGATGATTCCGTTGCGCCATGCATCTTCGCCCTTTCTGATGAGCCGCACGTGTGGCTTGCCGGGAGCGGGGCGCTTGGTCTTTTTTCCGGCGGCTACGTGCGCCTCGCTCACTTCCTCGAGTGCCGATTCGCGGTGGTGCGCCTCGCCCTCCGCTTCGAGGCGTTCCGCGTCGCGATCGTCCGCCATCTCCATGCCTTTCGCAGCACGCACAATCGCAAAGAGCGCCTCGCGTCCCTCGCGCACCAGAAAGTCATCCGGTCCCTGGTCAGCGCCGTCGCGCGTCAGCGGCAGGGAGCACACCGAGACGCGAGCCCCGGCGGTTCGGAGCGCCTCGACCATGCGCCCCTCCGCGCGCGCTACCTGGGGATTGAGAGCGCGGCCCGCATCGAAGAGCACGCGCACGTCTCGCCCCGCGAGGGGTACCGCGGTCCAGCTTTTCCCGAGACGCCACGGCCGCCCCTTTTCGAGCGTTGTTGCGACACCCCCGAGGCCTACCGCTTCGAGCCCCGCGGCGCGCATCGCGAGCGCCTTCAATGGCGCCTCGACGACGACGAGAGCCCCGGCGAGGTCGGAGGGGCACGTAGCCCCCGAAGCAGAGGGAGGCGCGTAGACGGGCACGGGGCGGCCCTTGGGGCACAGGTAGCGGCGTTCGCCGCCATCCATGCGGATTCGGCGGTAGGTGGGCGCGATTCCGGGGTACGGGATGGCCAAGCCACCGTGACCGCGGCTCGTGTAGCCCAGCATTTGGGATGCCATGGCCGCGTCGACCGACATCAGCCCAGCGCCTTCCGCGATGGCGAGCGGGATGCCGCGCTCGGCCAGCAACGTGATGTGCTCGCCCGAGAGGGGTGCAGGTTCGGGCTCGCACGTGGATCCCGAGAGCTCGTGCCCAGGCGTGTCGCGCCCCTCGAGCGCGGCGACGCGCTCGGCGTCCTCGAACGCGGTGCAGGTGCCGCAGCTGGTCACGGCCGTCGCCCCGCCGTGCCTACGACGCGAAGCCCCGAGCCCCGCGCGTATGCCTTGCGCGCTGCCTCCGAGGCGCTGTCAACGGCGGACGCAGGCGCCGAGGTCGATGGCGCCGCCAGCGCAAGGAGCGCCGACCGTCGGGTGAACAGTCTTCGACCGATGCGCACCGATGGGAGGCGTCCAGCGCGAACGAGCGCTCGGGCGGCTCGGCGTTCGAGGCCGAACGGAAAGGGAACGAGCTCGTCGTCGGTCGCGGCGGGGCTCGCAGAGGCGAGCGCGTCGACGAGGACCACGATCGCCGCAGCGACTGCGAGCACGCGGGGATCATCCGTCCGCATCGGACGCCCCGGGCGCGGAGAGCCGAGCGCGAAGTAGCGCGACGCTGCCTCGGCGGACGCGGAGCCCGGCAAGCACGCGCGCCAGCGTCGAGCGGGGAATCCCAAGAGCCTTGCATGCGGCCCGCTCCCCCATCCTGTGGACTATCGTTCGGAGGCGGCAGTGTTCCTCGGCCCGAAGTGCGTCGAATACGTCGATCATCGGCGACGATTCTGGCCGCCAAGGCCCAAGCAAACACCCCCACTCAGGGGGGAGCCCCCTTCAGGTTGGGGGGTTCGCGGCGCGCTTCTTCCGAACGCGCGCGACGCAGTTTGCCTCTTCCTCGAGCACCGCGGCGACCGTCTTACAGGTCTTGTGAAGAGTCTTGTAGGTGCCGCGCGGGCAGAAGCCGGCCAAGAGACTCAGGACCGCTAGGTCCCGATCGGTAAGCGTTTTCTTCAGGGCGACGCGGATCGTGCGATCCGTGGCCAGGACAAACGCGGCTCGTCCCGTGGGCGGTGGGTTCCTGAATGGCGGCTCCGTGAGCGGCGGCAAGACGGGCAGCACGCCGCGCATCGTGAAGAGCGCACATGCCGCCGCGTCGCCAACGCCATTCGGCATCTGGTAAGCGAACGTGCGCGCTGTAGTAACGGCCTTGCGGAGCTCCGTGTAGATCTTTCGCGCTCGCGCCTCCCACAGGGCAGAACCTCCGACCGTCGACACGAACAACAAGCGGTATGTGTCGTCGTCGCGGTAAGGCGCGCCCATGATCCCCCCGTATTCCGCGACGCATTGTTGGCGTACGGCGACCTCTAAAGCCTCGGCCGATGTGTAGCGCTTGCGGGCGTGGTTCTTCCTCGCCGTTTCGGCTGCTTCGGCGAGGGCCGCGCGGCGGGTCGCGAGTTGCTTTTCCGAAGCACCGCCCCATTCGCGCTCGGTGGGCGGAGTCTCGGCCATACGCCGCCGCTGCCTCATCGCCGCGTCGACGTGCGCCGCGATCCGCCGTCCGAGCTCGCGCGCGGTCACTTCGTCTTTCGCCCGTCGAGACTCCCAATCGACGCGAAGTCGCTCAGTTAGGGCATCGAGGTCCGTGTCACCCGTCTTGCGCGATCCGGTCCCCGGAGTAGTCTTGTCGTTCGACCCCACGTCGACACCAGCGCCCCGCCGGATGGCCGTCCGTGCGGGGCGTCCTCTTTTGGGAGATCCTACCGCTGCGTGTCGACTTTGCGCGCTTAGCGGTTCCGGTTCGGTGTAACGGGCCACGATCTGCGCGCGCACTCTCTCCGCGTACCTCCCGCCCATGCGAGACAATGCTTGCGAAAAGCGCGCAACCGCGCAGCGGCGCACAATCAGGAGACGTTCAAGACCATCGACGGCGGCCATGCGTAGGCGCGCCTACCGATCCTTGTAGGGCCGCCCGCAACAGTACAACGCCCGGTCCTTCATGCCCCAGAACCGATCGGCCTCTTCGACGCCTGCCTGTACCGTGGCGGCATCGAACTCCTCGGCGACGTCGTCATCGAAAACGGCTCGCGGACCGGCGTAGTTGGGCAGTAAGGGAGCCACAAATCCCGAGGGCCGGCGACGAAGCGACGCGGTCTGTCGAGTACGGCAGCGGATGACGACTATGCCACCCGCGGGATTCGACCTGCCCCAGTACCAGACGCGGACGCTCTGCATGGTCCACAGCAGGCGACGAGCCGCCGTGACCATCGGGGGAAATGCCCGACTCGTCAGCGCGTCATGGGCACGACCGTGGGACTCAACCGATTGCTGGACTCGGTGGGCTGAAACGCGGTTGCGGACCTCCCGGTTCAGGCTGACCCGGATACTTTGCTCGTCGCACGCGCGCCGGAAGGACTCGTTCGCGCGGCACAGCCGCCCGAAGCTTTCGGGTTCCTGCTTCTGGGCGACGCCAATCGCCTTCCCCGCGAGTTGACCCAGGACGTCTGTCAAGGCGAGCAGGGCCACCGCCACATACGGGAGGACGAACGGGCGACGCCAGTTCTGTTGCTTGGGGAGGGCCGCAAGCAGGCAGTCCAGATCCGTCTCTGCCTCCACCGCCGCTTGAAAACACCCTGTCGCACAGCCGAGTGGGAACACGGCGGGCTCACTCGTCTCCCAGCCCGAGACTGGCGATGACGGAGCGCAGCTCCAAGACCTCTAGCCCGGCGGGGCACTCTGGCCGGGCGCGGGATGTGCCCTCACTCGGCGGGGAGCGCGGGGCCAGGCGCATCACTATGAACCGTTGCCGACGGTCGCCTCGCCCATATGGCGGGGCGGGCCGCAAGCCCCAGCACTGTGTGAAGCAGGGATCCCGCGGTCGCATCCAATCTTCCTCGGTCAAATTGCGATCGTCTGCCCTACGTCCCGATCCGCATCCGGACGACCGAAGCACCCTCTTGCACGCTGTCGAACGTGACCGTCGGAGGGTGAAGTGCGGCGGCGGCGATGACTTCCTCTGGGGCGATTCGTGGCGACTCGATGTCGATCTCCAGCACCTTCGCGTGCTCGGGGTCCTTCGTTTGCAAGTGCTTCAAGTACGCGCGCCTCGCGTCAATGTCGGTCTTGTCCGGGGCAGGCCAACTCGTCGGATCGAGGATCGGCAGCTTCTCGGCCTCAAGGATGGCAGCCACGATAGTGGAGCAAGTGAAACCGATCTCCCCGCTGCCCAGGCGCGCCCCGCCCTGCTGATCGAAGCACGAGGTTCGATACCCGAAACCGTAGGGAACGCCATCCGTTTGGTTTCGCTGGTAGACGAGTCGAGCCCTGTTGACGACCAGTCTCAGTCGCTCCTCCGAGATGGCCGGCTCCACCCAGACATAGCTCGCCCCCTCGCGCACCGGCTCGTCGCGGAGCTTCTTGTGGTCATGCATCTCGAACAGGCGAATCTCGTTCTTCTTCCATCGGTACAGGATGGCGGCGTGGGGAACTTGCCGGCCTTCCTCCAACCGCGGGCCCGTTGCTGCGATGCCGAGCAACTTGATCGAGCGGTAGGCGGCTGGGCGTCCAGCGGGCCCCTTGGGCTGGAGGCGCTCCTCAACTACCTGGCGGGTCATTCAAAGCCGGAGAGAAGCTCTCGGACACGTGTCGGATCGACCCTCCCGAGGTGTCGGCGAACTCGATCGAAGAATCCGGACCAACCGACGTGAGCCCGCGCGGCCGAGGTGATTGAGACGAAGGCGAGCAGATGCACGACGCTCCAGGCCGACGGTTCCACGGCGGCTAGAATCTCGTCTACTTGCGAGAACGAGCCGGCACGGAGCAGGGCATCCACCTCGCTGTAAATAAGTTCGATGGCGTCGTCTGGGTCTCCCGTGTCGGCCGCCGCCCGAATCCTGCGCATCAGGTCTGACGCGCCCGAGGTGGGAGGCGCTATGGACATCCGGCCGCTTGCCGGACTGCCGCTTGGCGCGCGCATGTCGGCGTAGTCGGGCCTGCGAGGCCGGCTAGCTGGACAGTCGCGCCGAGCCGGCTTTGGGTGGTCATCCTTGAGGTCGAGCAGGTCAGGCATTGGGTGGTCCCCCTAGGAGCGCGCCGTTAGCAGACGATCACGGAAAGATGGAGTTATAAGCTCTTCGAATGTGAGACGTGCGCGTCGATGCGCGTCGCGTATGAGCGTCTCGAAACCGCCGAGCACACCCTCTCGGGCACGATGGTACGCCGTGATGTTCAGGTGAATGTACTCGGCGCTCACGTGTGGGCAGGCATCCACCTCGACTTGAACGGTCCCCTCAGGCCACTTCTGGTGCCAGCAGAGATGGACGTGCCGTTGCACGTTTCCGGCCTCGGCTGGTGCGGCCAACGACAGCCTCAGGACGGATGGCAAATCGAGGGTCCGCGTGTCGTGTCGGATGCGGTTCTCGTAGCGATAGGCCACGCTCGTGATCCGCTCAACGGCCAGATCACTTAGCCCCTCGCGAAGCATGGGCATCGCCCACGCCAGGAAGCCTGCGAAGCCAGTTGCGTAGGTGTATGTGATGACCGCAAGTTGATCCCGGGCGATAGACACGGCTCGCTCAGGTTCGGACCCGACCCCCATCAGCACAGTCGAGCGCGGTCTGCTGAACTCGCGACCGTCGGGCAATTCGTCAGCCCCTTCGCGAGATGTCTCGTAGACCCGATCGAACTCGGTGGAGTGCCTCCGCTGAAACGAACCGAAGCGCCCGACCGCATCGAGTAGCGCTGGGAAGGTCACTTCGATGGCGACAGCGCGCAAAGGGGCGCCCGGATACACGACTGCGTCCGGCTCGCGCCCGCCCGACATTTGCCCTGTGATCATACCATGTGTCGGAAACCAGAGCCATTTTGTGGGGGGGTGTCGCGCCTCCTAACGGGCTCATGCTCTGGAGAAACAGGTGGCTGTCGCTTCGCGTCGCTCGCGATCTTGCGAGCGCGGCTCCAATTGATCGCCCCGTGCCCTCCGCATGGGGAAGTTCGCGCGGTGCACCCGTTTGCCTCCGCCTCGTCCATTCGCTGCCCGCAATGGAGCAGGCGACGGCGCAATTCCGGCCCGTAGTCGCCATCACGCGCGCTAAGCTACTCGCTTCGCAGTCGCGTCTTCGTCAGGGCGACCACGTTGCCCATGCGCGTCACGCGGCGTGCTTCGAGTTCACGCGCGAGCTGTGCGACGATGTCCCATCGTCCGGCGGACGTCGCTCCCTCGATCGCCTTAGCGAGCGCCGACTCCACCGCGTCATGCTCGGAAGGAACCGCGGGGGCTCGGTCCAACCTACGGTCCAAGTGCGTCCCGTTCAGTGCACCATCGGCACTTGTCGGCGGGGTATCCCGGTCGCCAAGTGCGCGATGCCCCGTCAATGAGGGCGCAATCGGGTCGCTTTTTCGGGTTCGATCCCCCGTTGCTCCACTCCGATCCAGGGAAATTTGGCTGTGCCGTGAGTCGGGCGGCGCCGAAAGCCGAAATGGACGCCGAAATTCCCGTGAGCTCCGCCGGCAAGGTCGGGAAGGGCTCGCCAAACCCTTCCCGGAGGTTCTCGGCCTCCCGGATATAGCCTTCGGTCGTCGAGAACGCCTTGTGCCCGGCGCGCTGCTTGATGCGCAGCGGATCGTCGCCCCGCACCGCAGACCAGGTGATGCCGGTCGCTCGGAGGTCGTGAAAGGTCACGTGCTTGCGGTGCGCATCACTTTCGAAAAGCTCGGCCCGGGTCACTTGCGCGGTCTGAAGATGCTGGCGGAGGAGAATCGCGCGGTCCTCGTGATCGGGCATCCAGAGGACGTGCTTGGCCCGCTTGCCGCGCGCGTGGGCGCTCTCGGCGCGGAGACGCGCCAGGACGGGAGCGAGCGCCGGCTCGATCGGGATTCGACGGGTCGTACCTGTCTTGGTTCCCTTGACCTCACGGGTCTCCCGGTCGATCGACTTGGTGATGTGGATGACGCCGTGCTCGAGATCGACGTCGTCCCACGTCAGCGCGGCGAGCTCGTTCGAACGCGCGTACGTGTAAACGGCGACCGCGTAGAGCGTCCGAAAAGCGATCTTGATCCCCTCGCAGCTCACCAGGCGCAGAAACTCGCTCGGGTACAGGTACTGCTTCGACGGCGCCTCGCCGCGCTCGGGCGGCCTGACGCGGGCGGCCGGGTAGTCGTCACGAAGGCGCAAGTCACGGCGCTTCGCGTCGACCATGTCCTTGCACATGCGGCTGACCAGAACCCACACGTTGCTCGCCGTCTTCCACCCTAGGTGCTCTTCGTGGTCCTCGTCGAGTGAGATCTTCCGGTCCAAGTCCTCGACGACCCGCTCCACGTCCTCCCGGCCAAACGTACGCACGTCCAAGTGGCCGACAATCGGGAGCACGTGCTTTCCGAGCCGCCCCCGATCGTGACCGACCGTGCCGATGCCAAGGCGCTCCCGCTCCAGGAGCCATCGGCACGCGTACTCGGACACGGTCTCGCCCGTTTCGGAATCGACGGCATGGCGGGCGCGAGCCGCCAACACCGGGGCCAACGCGAGCGCTTCCTCGCGCGTGGTGCCAGGGTCGAATCGGATGAACCGACGTTTGCCGTTGGCCTTCGTGATGCGCACGCCGGCCGGGATCGTCTTCGCTTCGTCGGCCCACTCGATCGAGCCGGTCGGTCGGCGACCACGCTTCGGGCGATGACTTGCGTCGTTGCTCATGATGGCCTCCATTTCTCCTAGTCCGAGCCCCGTGGACGCGGTGGGGGGGCCGCAAGGAGGCGAAGACCGCTGCGCTCCAGCAGGCCGTCGGCGCGCTCCAAAAGGGAGGGCGCGGGCGCGGCCGTGGCCGCACTGGGCGTCCTTCGCGCGCGCGCAGCGTGCCACGCTTCACGAGGGCAAACCCAAACCTTGCCCTCTTGGTGTGCCCCCAGGATCCTTTTGCTCCGGCAAAGCTCAGCGAAGCGGCGACGTGAAGTGCGCGGCGGGAGCCGCGTCGAGTCGTAGGTATTGGCGTCGGCGTCCAAGACCGGAACGTCCTTGGCCAGTTCACCGAGCGCTTCGGCGAGACCGCGCGCCGCGGCGGCGGCTTGGGCAAGATGCGCACGACTGTTCATTGGGGCACTCCTTGTCATGGCGTGTCGGGCTTGAGAGCCGCTGATCGAAGGCGATGCGGGCGCCGAGTGCGTCCGCCGAACGCCCCGTGAGAACGCCATAGAGCGACGCCGGTCGTCTACTGGGGAAAATCCCCATTTGGGACACCCGCGAGGCGCATACGTGCGCGGTTGCACACTGTCCCGTCGGCAAAAACGGAAGGGATTGAGACCGGGCTCCCCTAACAAGCGTCAATTGCACGCGAAGCAGCGAAACCAAGAGAGATTCGGCTCAGACTCCGCAACACGGAGCAACGTGGCGGACGGCGGCGTGACGGTGAGCTGGGACACTGGTGGGATACGACACTTGCAACAGATTTGTCACTAGCGAGCTGGCGCCCCCGTGGACTGCGGTCTCCGGAGACAATAAAGCTGATGTCCGCTCGCTCTCGGCCGCCATGACGACCGCTTGGACCGCCGCGGAGCGGGAGCCGTAGCGCCGCCCTCGGGCGTCCTTGGACGGGGTTGCTGCGGGGCTTCTGATCTCTGCCTCCGACCGGGCGGCCCTTGCTCATGGCTGCTGGCCCCCGTCGTCACTCCCGTCGTCGCACAATGCACGTTCTCGCATGGCCTTCACGACGCCATCTGCGCCCGGGAACATGGAGGCTCCGGTGATACCCTCATACGAAAGAATGCGGAGCAGCCTTCGTGCTTGGGTCGTCCGCAGATTGAACCGCCTTATTCGCGACACCACGCTGGTCGTTTGCGGCCTGTTACGCGCTATTTCGACCTCCAGACTTTGCCCACCGATGCTGAATTGTGACGGGTCGAGAAAAATGCCGGACTGTGCCCTCAAGTTGGGGTTCGTTGACGCATGCGGCTCAAAGACCCGTATATCGGAGTGTCCTGATGGGGCGTACAAGGCCCAGACCCCGAGGTAATCCACGCGCCGCTTCGCCATCTCCTCTGTCGCTTGGACCGCCGCAAAGTAAGCCGCCACGAACGCGCGACGCGTCCAGTCGAACAAGATGGTGGGCAGGCGATGATGCTGAGCGAGCGCCCTCAGAGCGTAGGGGTCGCTGGGAACGTGCAGACCTTGCTCATTCAAGCTTTCCTCGAACCTTTTCAGCAACGCCCGCTCGGCAGCGCCGATGCTGACCCAGTCTGTACCCCTTGGCGGATAGCCGTACTCGCCCAATGCCGCCGGCTCTCGAATAGCACGAGCTTTCAGTTCCCAGTCCGCATCGCCATGGCCATGAAATATCCACGCCTTCGGATCTGGCTGCCAATCGGCTCCTCGCGGACTGAGCCTATCCAGCAGATCGTCGGCTTTATCGAGATTCTCGTCCCTAACGCCTGGCCTGGGCTTTGGCAACCTGGACTCGGTGGTGACGTCGCTCACTCCGCGGCCTCCCTCCAGTTGTCGACCACCAGAGCGTAGCCGACGCTCCGAATCGCCTCGTAGTGAGCAACGTTCCCGGTGACGAGATCGCAGTCGTGCACGAGCGCCGACGCCGCGATCAGAGGGTCCGCCCGCCCGATCGGACGCCCGGCGCGCTCGAGGTCGGCGTAGATGCGTCCCGCGAGCGCCCCGACGGCGGCGTCGACGGGGATGACGTCGATTGCGCCGAGCCCGGACAGGAACTGGACGATGGCCGGCTCTCGTCCCAAGCGGTGCAGGCCCTTGACCACCTCCATGACCGTGATCGTGCTGACGGCGTACTTGCCAGCCTCCGCCTTGTAGGCTGTCGCCCGCTGCCGAACTGTTTCGCTCTTGCCCTTGAGGATTTCCGAGAGGATGTCGGTGTCGATCAGCGCCCTACGCATCCGTCCGCCTCAGCGGATCGCGCTCCCTTGCTCGAGTCACCTGACCGCAGACCTCGTCCACGAGCTCGGGCTCGTCCGCGAACAGCCCCCAGAGGGCGGGCATGTCCCCGGACGGCTCGGTCACGTTTCGCAGCTCGACGGTGACGTTGCCGACCTGCAAGCGTACCGGACGGGTCGGGTCGGCCTTGAGGGCCGCAATTGCTTGGTCGAGATTCTGCACACCTTCAGTGTAGGTCGCGCGGCAGCCTTTGCCCAACGACTTCGGCTACTCGCTTGCGGGGGCCTCAGCGCAGCGGCAGCGGCACCACCGTCGCCTCCCGTGGGCGGACCTGAAGCCGGTCGAGTAGCGACCGCCGATCCCGCTCGTACTCCCGACGTCGATCGCGACCTTCGCCGCCACGCGGCTCGCGTCGGTGCCGTCGCCGGCGGCCGGTGCACCTGCACGTGTTCGCCCACGTCGTTCGCAGCAGCTTGCTCAATTGGTGGGCGAGCGTCCCGTAACGAGGGGCGCTGTTCCTCGCGCGAGACAGTGAAGGGAGGGCGGTTCAGCGATGAGTCTTGACCAGCTTGTCTGCTCGAAGTGCGGGAACATCGCGTGCAGCGGCCCTGCGGGCGATCCGAAGACGATCGATGAGGTCTTCCGCGCGTCCAAGTGGGGTGCCTGCGGTTCGAGTGTGCGGCTCGAGGCGGCGACCGGCTACGACCACGCTCGCGGTCGCGAACCTGGCGAGCCCGCAACGCTCTGCAGGTGTGGTCACCCCCGACCGCTGCACCGGCCTGCGATCGGTCGGATGGATGACGGCTGCAACTACGAGGAGGCAGGCAACGGCCAGGGCGGCGCGGGAGACTTCTGCTCGGGCAAGCGCTCGTGGCGCGGTACAGCGCAGGCGCGCCCGGCTCCGTAAGGATCACGGCAGGGCTCTAATCTGACGGTACGTTGCGCCCTGGTCGGTGAGCGCGATCTTGACGCTGGTCCCTACAGCTCGTCGATGGACACGAACTTGAGAAGCGCCTGATCCATGGCCATGCCCTCGTAAGCGAGCGACGTCACGAGATTTTCGTTAGCTCCCGCAACGTCTTTGTAGACGAAGACATTCTCGAAGACGGCTTCAAGTTGCTCCTGCGTCTCGCCCACGTGCAGAAGAACTGACTGCGGAAAGCTCTGCGCCCCGCTTCGGAGCGTCAAGTACCGAAGCCGCGTCGGCTCGAAGTCTTCCACCTGGCCAAGCCGCTTCGACATCTCCTGCACCTCGGACGGGACGCCGCCATAGTTGATCTCGGCGAGTGCCCCCGCGAGGAGTTTGAGGAGTTCGTCGAAGCGGTGCTGAGGAGGGACCTTCGTCTGAGTCGGCCGCTCGGCCCTCGGATCTGCTTTCAGCAGTTGGAGCCAGGCCTCGTCCGTTTTCAACCTGTAGGACGCTTCGAGCACGCCTTTCAACGCAACCTCGTACGCGTGCCTCTGGAGGTAAGCTACCGGCAGCGCCACTTCGTTCAGTCGGTGCTCCACGCTGCCTTTTTCGATGACGTGGCGGGCCGCGAGAAGATACGAGAGACCGAGGTTTGGCTCTGACCAGAAGCCGCCTACCTTCGCAACCGGAGGTCCCTCGCGCGTCGGGCTTCCGCCTCCGATGGCAAGGACGCTTCCGTAGATGTCCGGCGGCGGTTTCAGGAGCATTCTTGCGCTGTTCTCTGTTCCGCTCATGTGTCGAAGACGAACCCGCACAAAAAGCTCACCGTTTCATCGTCCGCGAGCTCGGCGCTCGGCGTTGTCGATCGCACTCTTTGGGCTCGCGATAGACGCCGCGCTCTCGGAGCCAGTCGCGCACGGTCTTTCGATCGAAGCCGACGAGCCGAGCCGTCTGCGAGAGGTTCCCGCGGGTCTGTTGGTACGCGCACACGACGCGGTCTTTGATGAGCCGATCGCGCTGCTCCTTAGGCGAGTCGTCGGCACCATCAGCACTCAGCTCATCGCCCAGAAGAAGCCGGAAACTGGTCCGACCCACGGTGACAATCGCGGTCGTCGTGACACGCATCTGCTCCTGCACGCGATGGCCGTCGACGAGTATGCCGTTGGTGGACCCAAGGTCGGTCACAATCACGCCTCTCTCGGTGAATTCGAAGCGTGCGTGATGCGCGCTCACCCGGGGGTCCTTGAGCCGGACCGTGCAGGAGCTCGAGCGGCCGACGGTCACGGGTTCGACGTCAAGGCGGATGCGGGCGCCCCGAGAGTAGAGCGGTTCGAGGTAGGCGACACGCAAGGCTCGCTCGTGCCGCTCGGTGGGCAGGGTCCCGAAGGTCAAGTCCTCCAAGTCCTCGAGCTCTGCGGCGGTCTCCAAGTGGAGATTGTCTTCCTCTACCATCCGTCGCCTCCCGGCGATCATAGCGTGCCGCCCCCGCGCCCAGGAGGGCGTCCGTCCCGCGAGGGAGGGGCTCGCACCGAATCGGCTTTCGGGTCGGCTGGAACGAAGCGGTGGCCGCGTTGGAAGTGGTCGATGACCGACCGCGCGAAGGCGTCGAAGAAATGTTCGGTGTCCCTGATCAAAGCGGCGCGTACGGCCGGCTCCTTCGGCGGCTCGGGGCCCGTCGCGAACCAGTACCCGACGAACCTCCCGAAGGCCTCGGACAAGAGCTCAACGGCTCCGAGGACATCGTGAAGCTCGCGCCGGATGGTGCGTATCTCGGACGCGCGCGCGGCACGGTCCTCGTCGATGGCAGCGACGAGGCGATCCACTGGAGACAAGGGCGCGGATTCGGCATGTCGGGCGCCGCCCGTGTCGAGGTTGCCGAGGACGAGCTCGTCGATGATCGCGCTCGCGTTTCGGCCCTTGGCGGCGGCGTACTGTCGTAGGCGGTGAAAGGCGGGCTGCGAGAGGCGGATGCCGAGGCGCCGTCGCCGCACTTTCGGCAAGGGCGGGGGCGCGGGCTGCGACGGGGAGAGAGTCATAGTTGAAAACTTCCGTAGGTTGGGGCTTTGGCAGTCAACGTTCGAGGCCACGGTCGCGCTTATGGTCCGGCGCCAAGGCAAGACCGAGTCCGCGGGTCACATCAACCCTTTGACCGATCATTGCGCGCGCCTCGGGAGTGTCGGGCACGAGTCCGAAGCGCACCCGGTCCTCGACGACAAGAAAGCCCGTACGGCCGCCCCGGAGCTCACCTCGGAAGCCCTCTGCGAGGTCGGACACAAAGACGGCGCCGGTCTCACGTGCGATCTGCTTGCCGAGCTCGAGGCGAGCTCCTTCGTCGACCAGGATCAAACGCCCGCCGGGCGATCGATGCAGCGCAACCTCGCGTCCCTTGAAAGCACGCGCCTCGGCGGTGGCCTCGACAAGGACAAACCGCCGCCGTTCGTCGCTGACCGCGAGGTGTACGTCGCTCGCCCAGACGGCGCGCCCCTGGAAGCGGTCGGGGGTCTCTGCAAGGAACGCCTCTCCCGTCCGGCGCGCGAGCTCGCTCCCTACCGTCCGCCGTTCGACCTCGCGTAGCTTGGCTCCGAGCTCGGGATCGCCAGGCGAGACCCCGAGTGCACCGAGCACCTGGCGCCGTTGCTCGATGGCCTTGCTGACTTCCGCGCCAAGCCCGTGGGTCGATAGGGTCTTGAGGTCCACCTGGTCGAGCCAGACGGGTCGGCGACACGCCACCTGGTCTGCGAGTGAGAGCCCGATCGGCTCCACCGAAAGTCGGTAGCGAGGCGGCTTCGGATCGCCACTCGCGCGCTCGCGGGCGAGAGTCCGATCGATCGGTCGGGCTTCTGGTTCGCGTCGGGTGGCAGAGAACGTGACGAGCGCCCCCGGCTCGAGCCCATCGACCGCGCGCGCCGTGAGCGGAACGTGGTAGACGGCGCCGGCGGGAGTCTCGAGCACGCCGTAATAGGTCCCCTTGCTCTCGTCGGCGAGCCCCTTGCGCACCAAGCGTCCGACCAGGGGACCCTCCACGATGCCGCCGGCGCCGTCGGGGATGCCCTGGCCGGGCGTGATGACGTGGAAATGCGCCGGGGCGGCGCCGGTCATCGCGCGGTGGATCTGTTTGAGCCGATCGCCGCGAAGCCCGAGCTCGCGAAGCTCGTCTTGCCAGCCGTCGGAAAGCGCCCACCGTGAGCCCGCGCTGCGCTCGGCCAGGCCGAGCTGCTCGAGCTGCTTTAGGCGCCTTACGAGCGTCTCCGGCAGCGGGTAGCCCCGGCGCGCTTCGAAGACCTCCGCGTCGACGTCGAGCGCCTGGGCACGACTGGCGATCTCGCGATCGAGCGAAGTCAGTCGCTCTCGGGCTACTTCGCTCTCGTAGGTCTTTTGGATCTCCGACTCGAGCCGAGGCCCGAGCCAATCGGTCGCGAGCTCCTGGGCACTCCAGCGCATGCCGCGCGCGATGTAGGCGGGCTGCATGAAGACCCGCCCGCCGTCGCGGTCGACGCCGCGGACGACCACGTGCGCATGGGGGTGGTCGCTATCGTGGTGGTTGACCGCTGCCCACTCGAGGTGCTGGCCGAGATCGCGCTCGACGCGGTTCATGAGGCTACGGGTGAACGCCGTGAGATCGAGGTCGCTGCCGTCCTCGGGCGAGACGATAAACCGAAACTGATGGCGCTCGCGGAGGCGCGGCTCCTCGAAGGTCTGCCGCTCGACAAGTCCATCCGGTCCGTAGAGCACACCGGGAGAGCCGTCCTTCTCGACGCCGTCGCGCTCGATGTACCGCAGGTGTCGCGCCGCGGCCTGGGCGCCGTGGCGCGAGAGGTATTGGACGTGCGCCTTGATGATCACGCGCCGCGCGTTGCGCCTGGGGGCGAAGCCCGGCGCTGCGGCTGGAATCCGAGCGCTCCGCGCGCGCCCTGGACCTCGGCGCCCATGGCCGTGGCGCACCAGGCGCGCGACCGAGAGGGAGCCCGCCGCCATCCGGTCTCGCGCGCTCGGTCGCTTGCCCATCCGCGGCCGCAGCCGATCAGCGTCATCGCGCGCGCGCGAAGGACTCATCGCGACACCGTCCTTCTCCCAACCGGCCGTACCCGGCGCCGGCAGCGAACGCGCTCAAAGCGGGCGAACTTCGGTCTCTCGGGGCGACGTCGAAAACCGGCAGCAATATCCGGGCGTAAGCCCGTTTTGGCGTCAGCCTTTATCTTGCCCTCCGCTTCGCTCCGGGTTTCCGCGCTCGCTCCCGTCTTCGTCCTCCGCACGTGCGAGGCCCTCGACGCGCGCAACACGGGTGCGACTGCAGAGTCGCGCATTGGGCAGTCGGAGGGAGCTCGGCGCGTGCTACCCGTCATGTCTCTGGGGTAACCATTCACGGCCCCCACTTTCCAGTGGGGATTTTCCCCAGTGGACGACTGGCGACGAGCGTGGCGTTCTTACCGTGCGTTCGGCGGTGGCGTGCGATGTGCCCACGTTGCCGATCGCAAGGAGCGTTTGGCCATGCCTTCCCCCCGCCGTGCGACCTTCGGTCAGGACGTGTTCGACAACTTGAAAGCGATGTTCGAGCAGGCGCCCGCGGCGCCTCCGGACGAGAAGCCCACCGAGTACTCCAAGCTCGAGCTCGTGCGAGGGCTCGCTCCGACGATCGGCGGCCTCGCCAAGCGTGGATGGTCGTGGAAGTCCCTGGCCGCGATGATGACCCAGCGAGGAGTCGCCATCAGTGCCGACCTGCTCAAAGCTTACTTTGCCCAGAGCCAGGGTAATGCCCGCCGAACGAGAACCAAAAAGAAGGCCTCCGCGAAAAACCCGACGGCCCTTCCTACCCGCGTGGGGGCTCCGTCGGCCGCCGCGCCGAATGCCGTGCTCGAGGACGCGTCCTCCTGGGAGGAAGCGGCGCCAAGTCCGAAGGGCGCTGCCCCGCCGCCAGTTCGCACGACGCCACCGGCCCCTCCGCGCGCGGTCCCAGTCCCGCCACACGCAGCTACCGGGATCAAGCGCGAGCCGCCTCGCCCGTCACCATCCGATAGCCCACCCGCCACCTTCGTCATCCGACCCGACACGCCCGATCTGTGAGCGGCGGCGCGCGGCAGCGCGATGAGGTAAAACATAAGTCGTCGTGACGTCCAGGTTCGCGGGCATCGAGAGGGCAGGCTCGGGCGACAAGTTCGACGTCGCTCGTCGGAAGCTCCTGACCACTCGCGATCCGTACGGCGAAGGGAAATTCGTCGGGCACTGGCGCGTGCACCGCACGCTCGGCCGCGGCGGCGGCGGGGTCGTGCTCGAGGTCTCCCATCGCTCCTCGCCCACCACGAGGCGCGCGCTCAAGATCCTTCGCCTTCCCTTCCCAGGCGACCGCGTTCGCTGGTCGAAGAAGCAGGTTCAGCGGTTCGAGCACCAGTTCGAGCGCGAAGCCGAGCTTCAGATGAACGTCTTCAAGCACCCGAATATCCTGCGGGTCTTGGATGTCGGCGTGACCGACGACGGTGCACCGTACCTGGTCTCGGACTTGCTCGAGGGGCCGACCCTCGAGCAGGTACTGCATGCGGCCCGGCACGTGGGCCAGGGGGACCCTTGGGCCCGTCCCCCGTTGTGCCAGCCCGCGTGCGTCTGGCGGATCGGCAGAGATATCTCCCTGGCCTTGGACGCTGTGCACCGTCGCGGGTTCGTCCACCGCGACGTCAAGCCGGCGAACCTGATGTTGAGCAGTCCCGCGGGGGACTGGGTGGCCGTGCTCACCGACTTCGGCATCGCCGTGCGGGCAGGGGTCTGCGATCCGTCCGACTGGGGTATGGGAACCCCGCGTTACATGGCCCCTGAGGTCGTGAGTTCCGGCATCCCTCCAGCCACCTCCAGGCTCGTGACGAGCGCTTCCGACGTCTACTCGTTCGCGATCGTTCTCTACGAGCTGTTGACGCTCGCTCACCCGTATGCGGCGCGCGTGAAAGAGCTGCTCAACGGGCGGGATCGCTCGGTCGTCGATACCGCAGAACGTCGTCGCGTCGTCATGGAGGTGTATCGGCTCGCTCAGCGGTCCTCGAACGCCACGCCGGCTCGCGCCTACGCCCCGTGGCTACCCCAGAGCGTGGAGCAGGCATTGCTTCGCGCGCTGTCCAGGGACCCGGCCGCGCGTCCTCCGAGCATTCTGGAGTTCGTTGCCGACCTCGCCGAGCTTCGCGACCTCGGTGGCGGCTACGACACGATGCCGCTCGATTGGTCGTCGTCTCTCGAGGAGGTCGAGGACGACATTTCGACGGATGCCTCCCGCGCCATCCAGCTCGTCAACTGGATCGACGGAGAGCGCGCCGCTTCTCGGGCCGCCTCGCTCGCGAACGCCAATGTTGCTGCCGTGCAGATGGTCGATAGAGCTCGAACGCCGCCGCCAAAGGTTTCCAAAGCGCGACGGGACGTGACGTGCGCACCGACGATTAATGAAAAGCTCGAGCGCGGCGCCTGGAGCCGACGTGCGGCGTCCCTCGCTGCGGCATTCGTGGTCGTGATGGCGGTCGGCGTCGGCGGGCTGCGGAGCTATCTGCCGGCGCCAACCTTGCGACGGGCATCGGGCAACGAACGGTCAGCTCCCGTGGTCGAAGCGGTTTCCCCGCCGCAGTGGTTGATGAACGCGGGAACGGACCGCCACTCCGCTCCAGCCTCCGTGCCTGCGCCGTCCGTTGGCGTCGGCGCGGACCCGCATCCAAGCCATGCTTCACCCGCGAATCCCGCCGCGTCCGAACGTGTGAACAGAGCGGGTGACGCTCGGAGCTCGGCCCCGGCGACACAGGCGGACGGTATTCTTGTGTGGCCAGAGAGGTTCGAGAGCGTCGTCGATTCGCCGCTTCCGTCGGGCGAGAGCAACACATCGACGACGGGCGCTGGGTACGCGCGCGTCTGATCGCCGAACCCGATGGCACCCTCGGCACCGAGCCACGAGTTCGGTGACGCCCCCGGCGGCCATGTGGAGCGCTGCGAGGAGGACTCCATGAAGGTGATGCTCGGTGGTCGGTCTTGATGGCTGGTGGTCGTGCGCGTGGGCGAGCGTGACATCTACGGGCAAAGAGTGAGCCGACGACGACGACCGACACATCACGGTCGCCGGCAGCTCAGTCGTCGACGTCCGCCTGGTTCCTACCGAGCCGCGGTCCGAGCCCGGTCGCCCAGCGGAATGGTGCCTGTCGGTCATTGGCCTCGGGGCCCTCGCTCTGCCCCGCACAGGCGTCGGGGCGTCCTTCGCGTTTTCACTTTCACGGGCCGGTTCCGGCGCGAGCCGGGCGTGCGCTTCGCTTGGGCCGTCGGGCTGAATGTGAGTTTACGGGCTGGGCCTCGACCGGGCCGTCCCGTTGCACGGCGGCCGGGAGAGCCGTATTTTCCCGGTGATGGCCGAGCGTTTCGAACCGAAGGAGCGTGCCCGCGAGAAGCAGCGTTCTCGTGACGAGGACCGCTTGCGCGATCCGCAGGGCAAGACGCTCGTCACTTCGCTCGAGTGTCACGTACCGTTGGGCCGTTGGGCCGTTGGGCCGTTGGGACCGTTGGGCTCGTGACAAGTCGCGCCGCCGTCGTGGAGCCCGTACACGCGCCGCCGCTACACGTGCCCGCCGCGCAAGCCCAGGGCGTGCCCCACCGCTCGGTCACCTCGCAAGTCTGTTCCGCCGAGACGCCCGAGCACCGCGACACGCCGGGCGTGCAGCTGCCCCCGTCAGCGCCGCCGCTGTTGCCACTCCCCGTGCTCGAACCACCGCTGCTTGAGCTTGCCGTGCCCGAACTGCTCGACCCAGAGCTGCCGCCCGACCCAGAGCTACTGCTGCTCGCTGTCGGCGTGGAATCGGCGGAACTCCCGTCGCCAAAGCTGCTACCTGCGCCTGACCCGTCAGGGAGCGCGGCTAAGGTTGCTGAACTTCCGTCCACACCGCTGCCGGTGCTCGATTCGGGGCTGCCACCGCCCGAGCTGCTACCCCCGCCCGATTCCGATCGGTTGGACGCCGAATCGGGCGGGCCGGGCCCGCTGTTCATTGATCTCGCCACCGCAAGCCATAAGGGAGAGAGCAGCGGCCCCAACCAACGAAACGCGGCTCATGATCCCGATGGTACACGACGGGGCCACCCTACCAAACGACGGCAGGCGTTTGGCAAGCGTCGACGATCTCGATCTCGGCGACGTACATCTCGCTCGCGCCGTCGCTCCCAGCCACACCGGCCGGCCACGGGATCGTCGCGCCGTCGGCGACGTACTTGGTGGCGTCCGGCACGACGAATGGGTGCGAGCTCCCGAGCACCGCCGTGATCCCACCGACGTAGACCGACGTGATATCGACTTGGTCACCAGGATTGAGCACTCCCGAAAGCTCGTCCTTGTTGCCGAACGGCACGCCCGGCGGCTCGCCCGCGCCTCCTTGTTCCCAACCCGTCTGGGCCGTATACGCTACAGCGTACTGGCCTGTATTGATCAACAAGGCCCGCAGTCCTGGACACGGTGCCACGCCACTATTGCACACGGAGTCCCCGCCCCCTTTCGCCATTTGTGCGGCAGGGGGCGGGTATTCCCAGTTCTCGGCCGGACACGAGAGCGGCGTTTGCACGACCCCGTTGACCATGAATGCAAAGCTGGCCAGCCCAGTCGCCGCATCTTGCGCGTCCGAGTCGGGTGAGGCGTCCAATGCGCCTTGGGGACCTCCCGAGCTCGAAGAAGATCCACTACTCGACCCCGCGGCCGTCTGCGCGTCGGGTGGCATCTCTTGCATGCCGTTGCCTTTGGACACGCCCCCACCACACGCCGCGAGAAGGCTCAGCGCGCACACCGCGCCCCCACGCACTCGCAATGTTTGGCACCACGTCATGATCAACGTCTCCCCACGCGCGGCCCGAACCGCAATGGATATGGAGCGTAGCACCGCGTAGCGATGGGCCGCGCAACCTCAGTGTCGACGCCGAAGTTACGTACGAGAGCAGCTTGCGGTGGCTAAGAGTCCAACAGGGGGAGGCTTTCCACGCCGCGCTCGCGGGTACACCCGTTGCCCTACCAGCCTAGCATGACTGCACTCACGCATACGGCACCCGAGCTCCTTTCCATCCCGACAAACGAGCCGCGAGTGCTGTTCTCACACATGTACACTTGTCCTCGGGGACATGATCGGACGTGATGAGATCGACAGCGTCGCGCGCGACCTTCAGGTCAACGCTGCCGATGTCGAGCGCGACTATGTCTTCGGCTGGTTGCTTGCGAACCTGTTCGGTCAGTCGCGACTCCGCGATCGCCTCGTCCTGAAGGGGGGCAATGCGCTGAGAAAGGGGTACTTCGAGAACACGAGATACTCGGACGATCTTGACTTCACAACGAGCGGAGGCGTTTCCCTCAACGAGCTGCGCAAGGAGCTCCTTGCGATCTGCGCCGCCACTTCAGCGGGATCGGGCGTGACCTTCCTAAACGACGAGGCCGTCGTCCAGGAGAAGCGCCGCATCGACGAGCAGCTGCAGGTGTTCGAGGCGCGCCTCTACTTCCGAGACTTCTACGGCAAGCAGGGCCACGTTCGCGTTAAAGTACGCATCGACGTCACTCAGTTCGAGCGTCTGCACCTCCCGGCGACGCAGAGACCACTTCTGCACGGCTACAGCGACGCGTCGAGCTGCCAAGGGACCATTACATGCGTGAAGTTGGAGGAGATCCTCGCGTCCAAGTTGAAGTGCCTGCTGCAGCGCCGGCGCGTCGCAGACCTCTTCGACTACGTCCATTGGCTCTTCTTCGGCTCCGAGAACGTCGACACGCGGCTCGTCATCTCGACGTTCCTCCATAAGACGATCTATTCGCGGCAGCCGAGCGCCGCTCTCGAGCTGCTTCTCAACCTACCGCTTCAGATCCTACGTGACGCCTGGACGAAGTACATCGTGTGCCCGGCTCGAGCGGCACTGGCATTCGAGACGGCGCTTGGCCGATTCGCGGAGCACGTGCGAAGCATCTTCGCGCCTTTCGGCGCGACCGATCATGCGTGGTTCTCGCGTCGCGTCTTCTTCCCCTCGGCCCTCCGCAACGTGATCCTTGATGCGGGGAGTCGCTTGACGCTGGTGAAGATGAAGTACCAGGGGGCTGAACGGCTCGTGGAGCCATACTCGCTCAGGTACAAGCAGAAGAAGGACGGTGACGCCCGGGAGTATTTCTACGGCTTCGATCGCACCGGAGGACGATCCAGCGGGCCGCAGATGAAATCGTTCGTCGCCGACGCGTTCCAGTCCGCGGAGCCGACGGACATCTCGTTCGAGCCTCAGTACGACGTCGAGGTGTCGAAGGCCGGGGACCTCGCTGTTGCCGGCCGGTTCGTAAGTCGCCGCGCGGTCCCCGGCTTTGGGGTCTCGCGTCGTCGCGGCTTCCCCGGGCCCATCTATACGTTTCGCTGCTCGCTGTGCCACCGGCTCTTTGCTCACCGGACGTATGACCCGACGCTGCGCGAGCATTCGAACGGGCGAGGCAGCCACTGCGTCGGCTCTACGGGCGTCTACATCGGAACCCGATGGTGACAGGTCTCGCGAGGGCGACAGTCAGCCGCTTCACCCGTTGTCGTTGAGCACCGTTCGTAAGCGCCAGCCCGGACTCAGCTCGTGCTCGACAAAGGGCGCGCCTATCGGAAGTGACCCGGCGGTGGGCGCGCGAGCTCGAGGTGCTTGACGAGCGGCGCCGCAGATGAGCAGAGCACCCAGGTACCTGCAGACGCACGTACTCAAGGGCCCGTGGGCCACTCTGCTCCCGCGTTATCGGCGAAGCCCCTTCGTGCGGCTGGATTGGAATCGGCGGGTCAAGTTGAGAACGATTGAAGAGAATGATGTTGGCGCTGGGGAAGTGGCGGTGCGCGTCGGGGCGATGATGCGTACGACCTGTCATCTGTCCGGGTAGGCAGCCGCGATCAGCTCGCGGGCCCAGTAGCGCTGCTCGCTACGCCGCCGGGCGACCTCCTCGAGGATGTGGGCGTCGACCAACTTGCGAATGTTGGCCGCCGCCGCCGCGGGCGTGACCTCGAGGAGCTTGGCGGCTTCGCCGATGGTCATGGCGGGGAGGCTGAACAGAGCGTCTACGAGCTTGAGCAAGAGGGCGTTCGACCGAGCCGACGACAGGCGGGCTCGGTAGTCGCGCCGCAGCGAGACGAGCGCCTGCGCGCGCGACCTCGCTGCGTGCGCCGACTCGGCGATGGCGTCGAGGAAGAAGCGCCCCCACGCGAGGAAGTCGCCCGTAATGCTCACCCACAACATCAGGTCCCCGTATTCGGAGCGCCGCCGCTCGAAGTAAGGGCTCAGATACAGCGAAGGTCCGTCGAGCCGCTCGTAGGCGCACAGGAGGAGCGGGATGAGCAAGCGCCCCACGCGTCCATTGCCGTCGCGGAACGGGTGAATCGTCTCGAACTGGTAGTGGATGAGGGCGAGCCGGACGAGGGGCGGCAGCGTGCTGTCAGCCTCGGGGTGGATCGTGCGTTCAAGGGCGAGCAGGCACGCGTCGAGCGCGCCCGGCGGGGGCGGGACTAAGCGCGCCTCGCAGATGTCGCGCGTCGATCGGATGAAATTCTGCACCGTGCGAATCTCGCCGGGCCGCTCCTCGTCGCCGCGTACGCCGCGCATCAAGATGGCGTGCAGCTCCTTGATGAAGCGGACGCAGACCGGCAGCTCGCTCAGGCGCGCGAAGCCGTGGTCCAGGGCATCCAGGTAGTTGAGCACCTCGCGGGTATCCGAGGCAGGCCACGACCCCGTAGCGTCGCCGCCCTCCACCTCCAGGAGGACGAGCTGCTCGGGCGTCGTCACGGTCCCCTCGATCCGGCTCGACGCGATCGCCTCACGGCGCAGGAATGGACGGCTCAGGAGGTGCACGTAGAGGTCGGTCCCCATGGCCCGGAGCATCCCGGTGAGGTGCCCCAGCTCCCGCTCGGCGGTGGTGAGCGACCGGACCGCCGCGGCGTCGACCTCCAGCGTTTCCGGGGCCGGGTCGGGCACGAACGCCACCGCTCCCCGCTCCGCGGGCACGAGCTTGCCAGGTGCTTTCGTAGTGAAGTCGGATGCTTGCATCATCTAGCTTAGGAAGCTTGGGTACCTGGGAAGATAATTTAGGAAACGCCCCGAACCTAAAGTAGCGCATGCCGGGGTCCTCGCTCCCCTCCTTCAGCGCCGAAAGGGCTCCCACGAAGCTCCAACCGCAAGTACGAGGCGATGACGGTCAACGAGCGGCTGTTTACTGCTAGCCTCCTGAACGACTTCGACCAAGCCGGTCGCACCGGCGACGGGACTGCTCTCAGGACAATCCTTCGCGAAGTGCGGCTCAGCGACGAGAACGTCGATGCGATTTTGAATCGGGTATTGCCGAGCCGCGAATGATCTTCTCCTCGCGGTCGCGGTGAACAGGAAGCTCAAAGGGGGTGGGCGGGTCAAACGGCCGATGGAACACTTCGCGCGCTATCGGCGAAGCCCCTTCGTTCAATCGGATTGGAATCGGCGGGCCCAAGTTGGCAGGCAATACGGACACTAAGTTCGCCGGACTTGGATCGGCTGAAGCTCGAACCGGTGCGCCGATATGATCATGTCGAATGTGGTAATCTTCTTGGCGTCAGCAATCGCCTGCAATTCGCGTCTGTGCCCGGGATCCATTCTATTTCCGAAATACAAGCTATAAGGTGGCATTGCGATAGCCATGCCGTTCGCCTCTGTCGCAAGGGTGTCCCACAGGATGCACCATTCGCCACTCCCTCTCGTGAGCCCAATCCTGCGATTTGTGCAGTGCCACCAATGTGGCCAGAAATGGATTTGGCTTTGCACGCCTGCCATAATGACCTCCAGCGCCGAACGTTTAGAATCATAAAGTACAGGGTGGAGCATTTGGAGAGCGGTGCCTGTCCGCGACAACCGCGATACGTTGTACTCGACGCAAAACCCATTATGACTGTCAGTGTAATAAGCCCATAATGGCAAGGACGTGCCGGTCTCGCTGAAACATGCTACCTTTATGCCGCTCCGAAGAAGCTTAGACAGGTGCTCGCTCGAGGTTGTGGAAGCGTCGGTTAGAAACTTCGTGAGCATCGTATTTGCCTGTTCTGCCGCTTGCAAGCCGGATTGCTCGATCGCTTCCGCGGCAAGCAATTCCTTTAGCAAGGGAAACGGGTCCTCAGCAGCCCTTAGCGTCAGTAGAATTTTGGGCGGCAACTTGAGCCGCTCGATCCAATCGCGCGGCTCCGCCCGGAGCGTCGCCTTCAGGAGGGAACTTGCGTCTACAGAAAAAGCCGAATCGAATGGGTCGTTGAAATCGCTTGGGGCGGCTAGCCAGATGGTGCCGTCCTTTATGTCCTTAATGTTAGGCGAAGTTGGTGAACGGTAGCGAAAAAGCCGCGACGGAATGTATGCCTGCTTCAGAGAGCGAGCCCGGTCCCAGTCATCGGGCGCCGGTGAAGCAAGAAGCTTTGCATAGTCGTTGACCCAAACGGGCGGTTCCGGCATGGCAGAGACGATGGCCCTGTTTGACGCGGCGGGCAACCTTGAGGCATGCCGCCCTACCGCCGGGTCGTCGGGCTGGGCAAGCAGCCGGGTCAGGTCGGCGATCGCGGCGTCGAGCTGACCCCCCAGGCGACGCTCACAACTGACCACGTAGCCAACTTCCAGCGTCGGAACCAATTGGACTGCTTGAATGCCATTTGGACCGCTTGCATGCCCGTGGCACAGTGAATGGGCGGCGATGGTGGCGAACGCTGTTTTCTCGCGGATTGGAGCCAAGGGATGTGCGTTCGTAGTATGGACGCCCGCGACAACCCGCGCGCAGTCGGCACCCCCCCTAACTGGGTGCCGCCGCACTCCGTTCTCGTGCACATCGACTCGCCCGAGCCAACAGGAAGCCGCGGTTACGCCGAAACGTCGGCGTGTGGGATTCGAACGAGGAACCCGTGTACCGCTCCTCGTGGAAGGTTTGACCGGTCATGGGCAGCTACTACGAGCTCTCGGTTGCGCAGTTCGTCGTCGACCTCGGCAAGAACTACCTCGCCGAGCACGTCATGGTTCCGTTCCAGCCTGCCGACCGGCTAGAGAAGCTGGACGCCGAGGGCGAGCCTCGTCAGCACGTCTACGTGACGCGCGCCGACGTCGCGGCGCGACGACTCGACCTCCTGGGATTCTCCCTGTCCGCCGCCAGGGCGGCCTTCCAGGCCGGATTCGGAAGGCTGGACGAATCCGAGATCGAAGAGTGGCCCGCCGAATTACACGGTGAGAACGGCTTCGAGACCTGGCTCCGTCACATGCGCACCGCGATAGACGCTGGCCGCCGCCGGGAACACTTGACGCCCGAGACCGCGAACGATGCGTGCCTGAAGTTCATGCTGGACTGGACCGAGCTGAACACGACGTACGCGCACATGTTCGGCTTTCCCAACGGTGATCCGCACCTCGTGCTGCGATGCGCTCTGGCCGTCGCTCGCCCCGACGACGAGGTCGTCCTCGACTTCGATGACCTCGTGACCGGCGGCTATGTGCACGATGACGGCAACCTCTGGAATATTTCGCGCGAGCCCATCATCATCGTGACAGAGGGCAAGTCCGATTCGAGGCTGCTGGGGCGCAGCCTCGAGGTGCTCTTCCCGGAGCTAAGGGAATTCATCGCGTTCATCGACTTTGAGACCGCGAACGCTCGAGGAGGCACGCCCGAGCTGGTCCAGTTCGCGCGCATGCTGGTCGGGTGCGGCATCAAGAACCGCGTGCTCTTCCTCTTTGACAACGACACGGCGGGGATGGACGCATTGGACCAGCTGAAGGCGGGCCCTCTTCCCGCGAATGTCTTCGCGATGACCCTGCCCCGTTGCGAGTTCGCCAGGAATTATCCGACAGTGGGCCCCGGCGGCCCGATGGCTACGGACATCAACGGCAGGGCGTGCTCTCTCGAGCTCTATTTCGGGGCAGACGTGCTGGAGGAGAACGGCCAGTTGATTCCCGTGCGCTGGGTCGGGTTCAACGATCGCCTGCAGGAGTACCAGGGACAGATCTCGAACAAGGCCGCCGTCCAGAAGCGTTTCGAGGGAAAGCTTGAAGCGGTGACGGCTGACCCGAGCGCTGTATCGCGGCACGACTTTGCAGGCGTGCGCGAGATCTTTGAGGCGATCGTTGCGACCGTGAGTGCGCGGGCATCGTGAAGGGCCAAGCTGGCGGCTCCGGGGCGAGAGCCTTTCGAGTCAGGATGAGCGGAGCACCCAGGTACCTGCGGACGCACGTACTCACGGGCCCGTGGGCCAATCTCTGCTTGGATTCGCGCCGACGTCACGCTCTCGTGTATCGTCGCCGGCCGTGCCGCCGATACCCTCTTTCTCGAGCGATGGTCTTCTGCCGCCGTACCTGGGCGCATCGCCCGGCGAGCAGCAGGGGCTCATGTCGCCGTACAAGGCGTCGGTCACGGAGCTGGTCGCCCATTTCGCGACGTCGCCCGAGCGGATCGCGATCCTTAGGGGCTTCCTCGGCTACAGAGCGGATCTGCATGCGTTCGGACTCGCGTCGGGCTTCCAGTGGGTAGATGGCAGCTTCGTGGAGCGCATCGACGCTGTCCGGCCCCCGCAGGACATCGACCTGGTCACGTTTTTCGAACGCCCCGCGTCGATGGCAGCTGATGCAGCCTTCCACGCTGCCGTGACCAGCTGCCTTCACCTCTTCTCGAAGCCGCTCGCGAAGCCGCGATACCTGTGCGACGTCCACTTCGTGGACCTCAGCCAGCCGCCTACTCATGTGGTCGGTCAGACGCGCTACTGGTTCGGGCTCTTCTCCCACAAGCGCTCGACATTTCAGTGGAAAGGGATGCTGGAGGTGCCTCTCGGAACGTTGGCCGATGATGCGAACGCCGCTAAGATCCTGAACCAGGGAGCCTCCCCGTGATCCGCCGCCTCAAGCAAGACCACCTCTCAGCTGACCTCGCGGCCGTCGAGGAGCTGCTCTCGTCCGCTCCGCCTGGCGACGTTCTCGGCCGCATGAGCCTGACCGAGCGGCGCGACGAGGTCCGCAAGGCACTCGCCGAGGTCGAGTCGAGGGTGGAGATCGAAGGGCGCACCGCACTCTTCTTCGGCGGCGCGCCGGTCATCGGGAGCCGGGGTGTCGACGCCGACTTCGCTGCTGAGGCGCTCGGCAAGTACCAAAACCTAGTAACCAAGGTTTGGGCGCTCAAGGAGCACGGCAGTCTGGCTCCCTCGGGCCCAGTGCCGGACCGCCACGAAGCCCGTCTGCACGTCACAAACGTCGTCCACGGCTCGTTCGGCTTCGAGCTCGCGGAGTTGCAGGGCCCGCTCACCCTCCGGTCATCTCCGCTGCACGAGGCCATCAGCGTTGTCACGCGCGCGCTCGTTGCCGCCGGAAAGGGCGATGACGATCTCGCCGATGTCGCCGAAGAGCTCGACGTGCGCTCCTTCGCTGCGCTCAAGGAGTTCTTCGCGGTGCTTCAAAGAGCCCACGCGAGCTTCCGGGTTGTCGCTGGCGACATCGACTACGCCTTCGATCTTCGGGACGTCGAGCTCGCGGCGGAGCGCACCGACGCGAGTCGGACCGAGGAGCAAGACGTACCGTTCCCAGGCGAGTTCTTGGCCGTCCTCCCGGAGGCGCGTCGGTTCGAGTTCCGAACGTCGGACGGAGCCATCCTTCGAGGCAGGGTCGCCGATGATCTGACCGCGGACGACCTGCGCAGGATGAACGCTGAACGAGCAAACCGGGCGTGCACCGCGCATGTCCGAGTCGTCACCCTGACGCGTCGTGGGCGAGCACACACGCGGTACGTCCTGCAGCGCCTCGAGCCGGCGAATTAGGTCCCGCGGTACCTGCGTACGTCGGGACAGGGGTAACTGGTGGCGCTAGCGAATCCCGTCCTTTGCCAACAGCTCGAGGATGTAGTCCCGCACGAGGACCCCCCGCTGAAGGCACTTCACCCGCACCTGCCGATGGATGTGCTCAGGCACGTCCGCGACGATGCGTTTTTCCCCCGCTCCGAGCTTCTCCGCGGCGTCTTTCGCCCGCTTCTCGCTTCGCTCTCGGCTTGGTTTCTTGAGGCTCAGAGCCATGCTTCCCGCCTTTCACTTTGCGCCAAAGGCGCTGGATGTCGTCGGCCGCGGCTTGGGTCGACGAGGACGTGAGGACCGACTCGCCGCGCGATGCGGCGTCGGGAAACGCGATGCGCTGGTGCACGACGCCGGCGAGCTCGCCGCCGGCCTTGTGAAGCTCGGCCGCGGCCGCGGCCTCGCGCGCGAGCCGCGTGTTCGTGCTCGCGCGGTTCAAGACGAAGACACGCCGGATCGGAGGGCGCCCCAGCTGCTCGCGGATCTGGTCGGCTTGATCCAGCGACTCGAGCGTCTCCGCGACGGCCCAGAAGTCGAAGGGTCCGGGCTGGATGGGCAGCACGGCGACGTCCGCCGCTACCGCGGCGCTCTGGGTGACGTCACCGAGCCGCGGCGGCCCGTCGAGGAAAACGTAGTCGTAGCCATGGGCGATCTCCTTGAAGCGCGGGAGCGCCATCGCCTTGTCGGCCTTCACGACGGAGAGCCCGTCGAGCGGAGAGCCGTCCTGGCGCGCGGCGCTCCAGTCGAACGCGCTCGCCTGGCGGTCCATGTCGACGACGAGCGCGCGATCGCCGTCGAGGTGGGCAGCGGCGGCGAGATTGATCGCGAGCGTCGTCTTTCCGCTTCCGCCCTTCTGCTGGAGAACGGCGACCGTCAGCATCGGTTGACTCCTATCCGTGGGTACGCGGGTACGCAAGTTGTTGGGTACGCGCCGACTCATCGGAGGCTCCCGAGCAGCCGTGCAATGTCCTCGCGCATCCGTGCTGGGTCAACGCGGGGCTCGAGCGGAACGGCCGCTCGCGCTGGCGGCGACCCCGCCACTAGGGCCACCTCGCGCTCGGCGCGCGCTTGCTCCCGCACGCGAGCGGTCCGGCCACGCTCGGAGTGCTCGAAAAAGTGGGCGAGCGTCCCCCAGACGAAGCGCGACGTCGGCGGTCCGTCCTTCGAAGCCGAGAACGCACCGTCGAGCGCATCTCGATGCGCCTGGAGCTTCGCCTCGCGGTCGCCTTCGACGGCGGCGGTGCATGTCGCCACGAGCTCGACGTCGGCACGATCGAACCAGCGCGGTGGTGGGCGCTTCGGGTGCTTCCGCTTCATCTGCTCGCCGAGGACGGCGCGTGCGATCTCCCGATCCTCGGTTGTGACCCTCGGTTGTTCTTCTTCGGGGGATGCTGGCGTCGCAGGCGCCGAGCTCCCGCAAGAAGAAGTTCTTTGATCTTGATCTCTTGGTTCCATGGAACTGGCTTCCGGTGGGGCACCGGAAACCGCTTCCGGTGGGTGGGATGGACCACCGGAACTGGCTTCCGGTGGGTGGGAGAGGCGCGCCTTCGCCGGCGTCTTCGGGAAACGTTCGACGAACGACGCGAGCTCCCCGAGAGTCACGGGCCCCGGCGCGTAGTAGATGCGATCGGCGCCGTTCGGCCTGCGCTCGCGGCGCAGGCGCGCGAGCCCGCGGTTCTCGAGCTCGTCGACGTAATCGCGAACGGCCCGCGAAGTGTACCCGGTGAAGCCCGCGATCGCGTACTGGCTCGGCCACGCCTCAGCGTTGGCTTGCCAGTGGCAGGCGATCGCGATGAACACCTGCCAGGGGCCGCGCGCCAGCGTGCCGAACGCAGGACGCCGGCGGATGTCGCGGAGGCCAAGGCCGAGGTTGTCTCGGAAGCGGAGCCGCTCGCGGAGCGGGAAGAGGTCGTCGTCTGGTCGCTCTCCCGGTCCCGCCGGAAGAGCGCTTGCTGCATCATCTGACATCGTGCACGCCCCTTCCGCGCCCGCAGCGCGGCGAGGCCCGAGGCGGAAGGCAGACGTCGATCGCGACCTGCACGACACGACCGCGCACCGTCTCGGGGCGTTCGTAGCTGGAGCGCGAAGCGCGCTCCGCTCGGTCGACGCTGGCGACGTCGATCGAGCCTTCGGAGTCTCACGCGGACGCATCGAGGGTCTTGCGCGAGGACAAACGAACCCCTATGCTTGGCGTCACTCGGCGGCTGGAATCGACGAGGAACCAAGACAAGCGGCCTTGCTGACCTGGCAGTCAGCGAGGCCGTTCAGTGGGCCGAGCACCCCTCCTTCACGCGCCCTTGCTCGGCGCCGCCCCGAGGCAGCACTTCTTGAACTTCTTGCCGCTGCCGCACGGACACGGATCGTTGCGTCCGACCCTCCTTGCCGGGCCCTGTGAGAGCTGCGCTGGCGAGTGCGCCGAGCGCAACATCTCGGGCCTGCGGTGTGCGAGACCGATCAGGTTGAGGGCGAGCTGTGCTCGGGCAGAGACCGGCAGGGCCGCGAGGTCTGCCGGCCCGACGGAGCGGGCGCGCATGCCGGCGAGCAATCGAGCTGCGTCGTATCGACGCGGCGTTGAGGAGGCTGCGAGCCAAGGTCGCGGCGTTGGAGGCGCGCAGGGCCAAGCTCACTGGCGATGTCGCCAAGTGAACCAGGTGCATTGTTGGCGCCGGCCGGAGCCGTTGACCCAGGGCTCGCCGTCTGGCTTGGTGTGTGGGCGCCTTCCCCGATGTCCGCCCGCGCTCCCGCCCTCACTGCCAGCCGCCCCAAATCGGCCGTCGCGACGAGCATCGAGGGCTTCCTCGAACGGGTCACGTACGCGAACGACCGCGGCAAGCGCCTCGTCGGCAGCAAGCGGGCGCTCGCCATCGCCGTGAAGAACAACTCGACCGAGCAGCGCTGCACGATGCTGGCCCAGTGGCTTCGAGCGGCAGGTCAGCGAGGCGCTGGAGACCTCGACGCGGCCCTGTAGGCCCTGGCGGTTTTCGCCAAGAGGGTAGCCGAAGGCGATCTTCCTCGTCCGATCCCCTCGATGCGCCACGAGAGCATGATCCAGTTGGGGAAGAGGTCGAACGCGCAAGCCGTGACGACCTCCTCGCTCCAGTTGAGAGTCACGTCGATGAGACCCTCGGGCCGGATCTGCCGATCGACCACGTTTACCCTTTCCACGAATGCGCGCAGACCCTCGGTGCCCTCGACCGCGAGGTCCACGTAGGCCGATTTCTTGCCGTGGCCCCAGCACGAGCCCTTCGTGAGGATGCGGGGGTCCGCGGCATCACCGCGACGTTCTCGGTTTGATCCGCGCGGCAACCTCGCGAGCATCAAGAAGCTCAGGACCCGGAGTCGAAGACGGAGGGCAAGATAAAGGCGTGGTGTCAAGTGGTATCTAAGTCATGAATTAGGTAGTGCATTTTCGGTGACTAAAAATCGACGGTTGTGCCTTCTCCAAGGGAACCCTCGAATAGGACAACGGAAATCCGGTGACAGAAATCGAGCGCGACGACGAATTGCCCATTTTTAGGCCGCGGATGGGTTGCCGGCGGCTCGCGGCCGTCGTCTGTAAACGGCCACTGCGATCCGAGGAGATTTGGCCACGTCGATCCGAGGGAATTTGGCCAACGAGATCGGAGCGAGGTTGACCACGGGTGGCCATCAGTCTCGACCTTCGAAGAGCGCGTGGGCTCCGGCGGCGAGCTCGGTAAGCTCGGCGGTGTCGCCGAGGGCGTGACGGTCAGGCGTCCGTGTTCCAGCGAGCGGGCCCACTCGCGGTGGAGCTCCCGCACGCGGTGGGGCGGGACGTGAGCGCAGGTGCCCTTCTATCGGCCAGCTCGCCATACGCGTTGCGTGAAAATCGACAGGCGCACGCACCGGCCCCTTGCCGTAGCCGCGAACGGTGCGACAGTTCTTGCGGAAATGACGATCGAACTCCTGAGCTCCAAGCCCGCGGGCGCGGAGGGCATCATCCACCAGATTCGGGCCGGTTCGACGGTCCTCGCCGTGCGCGTTCACTTGCTGTCGGACGGGTGGTGGGTGGTTCGGATCGAGACGGCCGACCAGGCCGGCGGAACCGCCGACCATCCCCGCGACGCATTCCGCCTCGCCAAGGACCTCGCAGATCGGCAGACGCGGGCGCGGGGCCTCTCGCTCCCGTGGGGGGAGATCGAGGAGGTGCTGTGCGCAGAGGACGCCTTCTCGGTCGACCTCCCGCTCGATCTGTCGTTGCCGCAGTGGTACGCCCTCGGCCTCGCCATCTCGTACCCCAACCTCCCGGACGCCGCGACGATCGAGGCGGGGCTCTCGGCGAGCCACTACGTTCGCCGGGCCTATGGTGTCGATGATGGGCCGTGGCAGGTGGTCGGCGTGAGCTGGGGAGACTTCGGTCGCCTGGTCGGGACGATGTTGCTGCAGATTCGTTTCCGGGCGAGGTGCCTGCACAAGTGCTCGAACTCGTGATGGGCATTTCTTGTCCGAAGCTGATCGAGGCCGAATCGAATGAGCGTCCTGGCTTGCTCTGGCGTTGCCACGGGAAAGCCTCCTGCCTATCGGATCTACAGGTTCAGGCTGGCGATCGTCCAGGGCGCCGCGGGTCCGGCCCCCGGTCGCCCTTTCGAGGTGGACCTCAATGCGGGCGAGGCCAACGGAGCATATGGCCGCTACTTTATGGGGCAAAGCGCCGGCACCGAGTTCTGGCCTAACCGTCGATAGGTTGCGCCATCGCCGTCGCGGCGCGAACCATACGCGCAGACGCACTTTGTTGGAGCCGACTTGGCCAGCGTTCGACGATTAGCGCACCGTTGACGTTTCTCACGACGAGCGCAATCGTCTCACCCTCGAGAGCGAACGGAAGACATGCTGACGAAAACCGACGTCCACATTCTTGTTGGATTGCTTGTCCGCACCTACGAACCTGCTCACGTTGATGTCGAACTTGGAAGCATGGTCGACGATGAGCTTGCGGAGAAGGCTCGCGACGTCGACGTCACGGTGACCGCCAGGAACGACGATGGGACGCGATCGGCGTTCGCAGGTACGGAAGTCAAGGACGAAGGCCGCCCGCTCGACGTTACGAAAGTCGAGCAACTCTGCGCGAAGCTCCTGCACATGCCCGCACTCACGCGTCGAGCCATCGTCTCGGGAAGCGGATACACCGCCTCAGCCGTCCTAGTTGCCGAAAAACAGGGTGTTGAACTCTACGAGTTGGTGCCTTGGGATGACGACACGCAGTTCGATGTCACGCTCGCGCCGGACCTCTTGTCGGAGCGGACGCTCGGCTTTTCGCCGTCGCTACCGCCGAACATCACTTTTGATGTGCCGCACCTGCGCACGACGAAACAGGACGTGCTCACTGGCGAAACCAAGATCTTCGACCGGACGGGCAAACGCCGGCAGGGCTTGACCCTGAACGACGTGGGCAACCAGGCTGCGCGCTGCCTCCTTGAAGACCGCCTAAAGGATCCGCGAGTCAACGAGATCGCGGATGGCGTTATCTTCCCAGTAAGCGCCGAGGTTAGTTTTTCCGACCACCCGCACGTGATGGTTGAGCGCAAGCTGTACCAGGTGAGCGCAGTGCATGTTTTGGGTCTCGCCCACTGGACTCGTCGCCAGATGAGGTCTGTTCTCAAGGTTCTGAAACCCTATAGGGGACCGGCGACGCAGGGGGTTGCGATCGGTGAAACCTCGGACCAGTCCCTGATCGGCATTGTGGTGACAAAATCCGAGTCTCGTCCTTCGGTGATACGGATACAGCTGCCGGATAGGCTGAAAGAGAAGATCCGGCGCCATCTGTTGCCTTCGCTGACCCGGTCTCCTGGTTCGCAGTGACTCTGCGAAACTTGTCGCGCCAGCTCGCAGGCCAGCGCCATCGGCGGCCCGAGCTGGCGCATCGCTTTGCCAAGAGGCGCGGAAATCAGCGGCGCGCCGGCTGGCCGACAGGCCCGTGGGGCTTCACCGGTGACGATGTTCTTGGCAGCGGTGGTGGCATTTGGAGCTGTGCGTCAGCGCCCGATACAGCTTGGCTGCGCCTGTGAAGCCCTTTTGGGCAACGAAGGCGGAGACCGTCGTGCCCTGCAAGGAGCGGCAGCGGTGATGCCGGCGGCACCGGCCGGGTGGACGGTGTTCGTGCGCTTGGTACCGGCTGCGGTGTAAGGTACGAGGGTCGGCTGGGTGACCGCCTCGGAGGCGACCCAGCGACGCGAGAGGAGCGCCGGTTGGAATCGTCGCCGCCCCCACCTTCGCAACCGCAGCCCTTGCGCGATGCTCGCAAAGCTCATCTGAGATGGGTAACCCGGCTTGAGGGGCGTGGCGCGGTCGATGGCGACGAAGTATTCTGAACGCGTTGTGCAAGCGGCGAAGCTGACCATCCTCATCCCAGAGAGCCATCGCGTGGAGCTCACGCTGCCGGCCGATCTCCCCACGGGACCGGCCGAGGTCACTGTTGTGGCAGCTCCCGGACCAGGAGCTGGCGGCCGCGCACGGGCGATGGGGATGGACGCGGGCGCCGGCTGGGTCGCTGACGACTTCGACGCGCCGCTTCCCCCGGACGTGCAGCGCGCGTTCGAGTTTGACGAGTGAAGCTGCTCGTCGATACGCACTGCTGGCTCTGGTACCTCCTCGCGCCCGAGAAGCTCAATGCAGACGCGCAGTCGCTGCTGCGCAGCGATGAGCACGAGGTTTTCCTGTCGACCGCGAGCGCGTGGGAGATGGTCATCAAGCACGGCCTGGGCAAGCTTCGGCTTCCAAGCCCGCCCGACCAGTACATCCCGGACCGCCTCGCGGCGCTCGGGCACTCGAGTGCACCCATCGAGCAGCGCCACGTGCTGGACCTCGCCCAGCTTCCGCTACACCACCGTGATCCGTTCGATCGTGTGCTCGTCACCCAGGCGCGACTCGACGGGCTACGGCTGGTGACCGCCGACCGCCAGCTCAAGGCATACGCTGTCGACTTGATCTGGGCGGGCCCCGGGCAGCCGTAGCTGTTACGCGACGTCTCGACGGGCTCGGTCCGAGCTCGTCGCTCGTTCCTTGCGGCAAAGCTTTCCCGTGCCACACCCGTGCCACGACGGGGGCGGTTTTCGGCAAACTGGTGAGGAAACGGGAGGAAGTCGCGATCGGCTGGAAGCGACGGAGAATCGAGGACTTGGACAAAAAGGTCAGCAACGTCGACTAGTTGGCGTGTATATACCCTGCTGAATTCGATCCCCCATTGCTCCACCATATTTGCCGGGAAATCGGCATGTAGGGGGGCCACTTGGCCCAATCCTTGGCCCAGTCGGTCTCCGGTGAGCTCCGGGGGAAGCGCAGGGAAGACCTCGCCGAAGCCATCGACGAACGTGTTCATGGACTCCGGCGTCGAGAACCTCAACGGCGACGTGGACCCGCGGCAGCAGGCTCGACCCGATGAACACGCACGACGTGCTCACCCGGGCGGCCGCTCACCTCGTGGCAGGCGCATCTCCACGCGAGGATTCTTCTGGAGAAATTGTCGATGACGGCGTGAACGTACGCCTTCGTCCCGTCGAGCAACTTGATGATCGTGACATCGATGTGCCAGGCCTCGTTCGGAGCATGGGTCCGCAGTCCGATCTTCGGCTTGGCCGTATACAGACGGAGCCGCGGCCGTCGCCAGCCTCGCTCCCGGACCAGCTTGCCCCAGGTGCCCGGATGCGCGAAGACCTTGCCGGCGCGCTGGGCGTAGAGCGCGAGCCCCCGGATGGACATGTGGCGATGCTCGGTGGACTGGACCATGTCGCCGATCGCTTCGAGCTCGCCGTACGTCAGTCGCTGCACCATGGATCGCGGACAACTGGGTCGATCGTCGAGCATGCAAACGCCGTCCCCTCGGGCCCAGGCGTGGTATCGGGCCGCCGACAGTCGGAGAACTCGGAGCGCCGCCGACAGCGGCATGGATCGCCGAGCATGTTCGATAGCGCCCAGCAAGCGTCGCTTGCCGGCGGCATCGGGAACTCGCGAGAGTTCGAGCCTGAAGCCAGAGACGCGCAGCAGGGCGAGCACGAGCCGTAAGACGGCGGTGAGCATCGCGATCCGTCGTTCGAGTTTGGCGACGCGCTTCCGCAAAGCGGGCTCGCCGTCATCATGAGGGTCGAGCGAGACGACCTCCCGGGGGCCAGTGAGGCTGCTTCTCGGCCATCCGAATGCTGAAGTCGCGGCCGCTGCGCATCGGATCGTGGCGAGACCCTGCACCTGATCTGATTGGTCGCGGGCTCCGACCGTGGTCCAGCCTCGCGGGAGGCGGGCTACTTGGCCGTCGGGCATTCTGCGGCCAGAGCTCGCGGACGGACCCATGCGACGATCTGCTCTTCCGTGCGTGGCGCGCCGGGAATGATCGCCATCGTCCACGTCGAGATTCATCCGCGTGCTACGGCTCGTCGCATGCCCAGCGATCACCGACGGCCGTCACCCCGCGAGGAGAACGCCGTCCCGGACGCTCGTGCGCCGAGCCACGCTGAACGATGCCGCACTCTTGCCGCGCAAGCGAAGTCAGCGACGTTGTCGACGATTGCCCGCGACCCATTTGGCTTTCCGTACGGCTCGCTTGTGACCCTGGCCGTCGACGGCGCGGGACGCCCACTGCTTCTGCTTTCCGAGCTTGCAGAGCACACTTGCAATCTGCAAGCTCGCACCGAAGCCTCCGTTCTCCTTACTGAACCCATTGGGACGCACGATCAGCCGCTCGCGCTCGGGCGCGTCACCATTCTCGGCCTGTGCGCAAAGGTCAGCGCCGCCGAACGGGCGGACGCGCGCGACGCCTTCTTGAAGCAGCAACCCGGCGCTTCGTACTACGTGGAGTTCGAGGACTTCGGATTCTATCGCCTCGAGCCAACGGCGCTCCGCTACATTGGCGGTTTCGGGCGGATGTCCTGGGTAAGTGCCGAGGAATACCGCGCCGCAACGCCCGATCCTCTAGCGGCTTCGGCTTCCGGGATCCTGAGGCACATGAACGAGGACCACGCAGATGCGGTGCTTGCGTACGCGATGGTGCTTGCGGGCATCGCGGACGCGACGAGCGCGTCGATAACCGCGGTCGATCGGTATGGCTTCGAGATCGCCGCGGTGACGCCGAAGGGCCCGCGTGCAGCGCGGCTCGCGTTCGATGCGACGATCGCGACGTCCGACGATGTTCGGCGGTCGATGGTCGACATGGCGAAGCGAGCGCGTCAGGCTCCCGGGTCTTCGCCGTGACAACTCCCCGCCTCTCGGGTGGCGAGCTGTCGGCCGAGGAGATCGTAGTGGCCTATCACGAGCGGACGAAGCACCACCTCCACCGCTTTGCCGCCGGGCCGGGGTACCTCGACTGGGCCACGCAACCGGATCCCTTCCGACGCTATCGAGGAGCGGACCTCGTTCGGCTCCCGCTACCCAAACCCGGCCGTCTCCTTCCTTACTGGCAGCTCTACGCGCTCGGGCAGGTGCTGCCCGAGCCGCTATCTCTGGAGTCGATCTCTCTCTTCTTCCGATACGCGCTGTCCTTGACGGCTTGGAAGCGGATCCATGAAACGAGGTGGTCGCTGCGCGCGAACCCATCGAGCGGGAATCTCCATCCGACCGAGGGGTATACGGTTCTACCGGCGGTCGAACGGCTCGGCGACGCGCCCGCCGTGTACCACTACGCACCCAAGGAGCACGCTCTCGAACGGCGCGCGATCCTCGATGCGAACGGGTGGAGCGAGCTCTGCGCCCCGTTTCCCGATGGTTCCTTCCTCGTAGGCCTCTCGTCGGTCCATTGGCGTGAAGCCTGGAAGTACGGTGAGCGCGCGTTCCGATATTGCCAACACGATGCTGGGCATGCACTTGCAACCCTGCGCATTGCGGCGGCGGCTCTTGGCTGGGGCTTGGTGCTCCTGGACGGGGTCGGTGACAGCGCCATCGCTGGGCTCTTCGGGCTCAGCCGCGGTGACGACTACGGACCAGCAGAGCGTGAGGAGCCTGAGCTTCTCGCATTGGTCACAAGCGGGCTTCCATCGACACCTCCGCGGCTTCTGAACGGGCTGACGGCAGGCAGCATCGGCGCACAATGGTGCGGCAGGGCCAACACGTTGAGCCCCGAGCACAGCGTCGAGTGGCCCGTGATCGACGAGGTTGCGCAGGCCACGCGACGATTCGGAAGCGCGCCGATCACGGAAGACTTCTCCAGGTTCCCCACGGAGGAGCAGCTCCTCGGAATACCCGTCCGCCAGGGGCTACTCACCGCGGAGAAGGCAATCCTTGGCCGCCGAAGCGCGGTAGCGATGGATCGCTCGACGGCGATCTCGCAGCAAGCGTTCTTCCGCACGCTCGCTCGGTTGATGCCGACGCGGGACGGGCGATCGGTGCCCTGGGACGCGATCCCGTGGCGGCCTCGCATCCATCTCGGCCTGTTCGTCCACCGCGTAGAAGGCGTCCCTCGGGGCCTCTACGTGCTCGCGCGAGATCCCGACAAGCTCGCAGCCCTCAGGGAAGTGATGCGGCCGGAGTTTCGCTGGCAGCGCCTCCCCTCTTGTCCGCCGGGGCTCCCGCTGTACCTGCTCCAGGAAGGGGACTGTCGGACGCTCGCGGCTAACGTTTCTTGCGGCCAGGACATCGCCAGTGACGGAGCTTTCAGCCTGGGAATGATCGCCGACTACATGGGCAGCCTGACCACGTACGGCGCTGCGTTCTACCGGAACCTGTTCTGGGAGGCGGGAATGGTGGGACAGGTCCTCTACCTTGAGGCCGAAGAAGCGGGGATTCGCTCGACCGGGATAGGCTGTTACTTCGACGATCCCGTCCATGAGGCCTTTGGGATCACTTCACGGGAGTGGCAGAGCTTTTATCACTTCACCGTGGGGGGCCCAATCGAGGACACACGGCTCACCACGCTACCTGCGTACAACTTCGAGCAAGAGCGATGAGCGCTCCGCTTTCCAGGCCGTTGCCGTTTGCACCGTCATGCCCTTCGGCGCACCGCGGCTTCGGCGTTCCCGCTCACTCCCTACAAACGCTATTCGCGCATCGCCGCGGTGGCCGACGTCACGTGCGTAGGGTCGGTTTTTTTGTCACAAGGTGTGGCGGAGAGTGAACCGCTCGCCCCGCGTTCACCAGCGAATGAAGGCGCCTTCCGGCGCACGGCCCTTCGACCGGCCCGACTCATTTAGGCCAGGCCCACGAACGTCACGTTCAGCCGCGCGTCCTTGCTCGCGCGCTCGGCCTCCTTCGCCTCCGACGCGGCGGCCTTCCGCTGCGCCTTGGCCAGCTTGGTCGCTTCTTGCCGCTCCTTCTTGAGCTTTTCCTTGAAAGCGATCTGCTCGGGATCGTTCTTGCGGCGTTCCTTCGCCTTGACGCTGGCCTCGCGCCGAAGCTGCTTCGCCTTCTCTTTCAACTGGAGTGTGCGAGGGTCGTTCTTCCTCCGCTCCTTTGCGTGCACGTAAGCCTCGTGTCGCGCCTTGCGCGCGCGCTCCTTCATTGAAAGCGGGCGGTTCACCGGCCCAGCCTCGGCTGCGGCGTTCTTCGGCTTCTTCATTCTGCACCCGGCATGCTCATCTCGAGCGTGGGCTCGGCGGCTGGACGCTTCCGGGGCCGGCCGCGAGGGCGGGGCGACGTGTCCGAGGCTGCCGACAGGACGAGCGCGTCCCCCACGGTCGCACGACGCGTGGCGCGAGGCAGACCGATCGCCTCGAGCGACGCGGTGAGGGCGTATCGCTTTCCGCGTAGACCTGCGCGTAGGCGAGGGCGCGCTGGGCCTGTTGCAGCAGCGCCTCCTGTTTCTCTTGCAAGGCCAGATTCGCCGCGTCGAGCGCGGAGCGGGCGACGGCTTCCGACTGGGCCGCCGCCTCGACCTCGGCCGCCCAGCGCGCCAGGCTCGGCCCGTCGACGTCAGCAAAGCGCACGTCGGCGAGGGAGGTCGCGAGCAGGTCGAGCGGGGCCTGAACGGCGGGGTGCATGGCGATCATGGAGCTGAACATACAGTCAGCGCTCGCCGCTGGCCAAGCACTCTTCGCAGGAGCCGGGTCGAATCCCCTCAAGCGCGCGCTCGAGAGGCACTCATTCCTCCCCAGGTTCAGGTCGAGGTCCCGTCGATAAGCGCTGGGCATGCGTCGCATACATCCTATTCATTCGGCTGAAGCGACTCCAGCGCCTACGTTGAGCGCCATGAGCACGACGAACGAAGCAGCGATGGACAAGGTGGTCGTCATCACGGGCGCGAGCGCTGGCATCGGGGCCGAGCTCGCGAAGCAGCTCGGGGCGCGTGGAGCGAAGGTCGTCCTCGCCGCGCGCCGCAAGCCGGAGCTCGACGCGGTCGCCAAAGCGATCGGCGACGGTGCGCTCGCGGTCGTCACCGACGTGACGAAGCGGGGCGACGTCGAGCACCTCGCCAAGGCGGCGATCGAGCGCTTCGGGCGCATCGACGTGTGGGTGAACAACGCCGGTCGCGGCATCTCGCGCTCGGTGGCCGACCTTGTCGACGACGACCTCGACGCGATGTGGCGCGACAACATGAAGAGCGTCGTCTACGGCATCCAGGCCGTGTTGCCCTACTTCAAGTCGAGGAACGCCGGCCAGATCGTCAACGTCTCGAGCGGCCTGTCGCGCGCGCCGCTCGCTCCCGTGAGGGCCGCCTACGGAGCGGTGAAGAGCGCGGTGAACATGCTGACCGCGTCGCTCCGCGTCGAGCTGCGCGCAACCCACCCCGGCATCCACGTCACGCTCCTCTTGCCGGGGGTCGTCGCAACGGAGTTCGGACTCAACTCGCTCGGGGTCGGCATGGTCGACAACCGCAAGCTGCCGGGTGCGCAGCCCGTGGAGGGCGCCGCCAAAGCCATCGTGGAGGTCATCGAGAACCCGAGGCCCGAGGCGTACACGAGTCCGTTCATCGCCGACGTCATCGCCCGCTACCTGCACGAGCCGGAAGCGGTCGAGGCGGAGATCGCGGCGCGACCGCGCTGAGTGGCACACGCTGCGGTACGCGAGAGTCGAGCGTAGCCCTTTGCGTATTGCAGAGCGCGCTGGTTGCGTGTTTGGTCGGCTGCGCTTCCAGTTTGACCTCCGCGGGCCCTGTCGGTCCCAGGACTTGCACGGGGTCTCGGGCAACGGGAGGAGAGAAATCGATGACCTAAAGCCCACTGACAAAGCCATCGAAAGGATGGTGAGCGAGTCCCCGGGCGGTAACGAAAGTGAACGCGGAAGTGGCCTCGAAAATGAGAAACTTTGGAGGCCGAAAGGCGCAAGTCATCAAGGTGCCTGCGGGCGAGCGCGGCGCGTTGGTAATGTTGTTGGGAGTACGCCGTCCGAGGAAGCGGTTCGCCTCGCCGCCATCCATGAAACGCTACCAGTTCTTCCTGCGCATCCTGCCCGAGGACTACCTCGACTATTACCGCGGCGTGGCCCGTCACGTGGTCGTGCACGCAACAAGCGGCGAGACCGTCCAGTTCCCCGCCGCCCTGCTCATGAAGTTCGTCACGGAGGCCGGCGTCGATGGGCACTTCGTGCTCCTCTGCGACTCAAACAACAAGTGCGTCAGCCTGGAGCGTATCGCGCGCTGACCCCTCGTGGGCCCGGTCTGCCGGCCGTCCTCGTTTGCCCAGCGAGCGGGTCCGGCAGCTGCTGACGTTGGCTCGCGGGCTTCGCCACGGTTGATGGCGCTCCTTGGAACGAGCGAGGAAAGCGCCGGGGTGGCGGCATCGTCAATGGGAAGGACCGGGGAACGCGTGCAGCAAGGCGGGGTGGGCCCGAAGGCCACGCCTGAGGAACGCTTCGAACCACAGCGGGGGACGCCGCGACGGCTGGGCCGTTCTGGACGCGCCGCGCATTCAGGCCGTGATAGGTCGTGGAAATGGCTCGTGCAGACGGGGTCGGCATCGTCATCGCCCCGCATTGGAGAATTGTCCCGACGCTGGGCGCGGACGAGGGCGACGAGGTCCGCCTCGTCATCGATCCCGGCCCCGGGTTCGGGGACGGCACGCACGAAACGACGCAGCTCTGTCTTCAGGCGATAGCCGCGCTCGCCAGGCGCTCCGGGCCCTGGCGAATGTTGGACTTCGGTAGCGGGTCGGGAATCCTGGCCATCGGCGCGGCTAAGCTCAGGGCTGTCGTCGACGCCGTCGAGATCGATGCCGCTGCGGGTGCGCACGGAGAGCGCAACGCACGCGCCAACTGCGTCGACGATCAGATTCGCCATGCGCCGACGCTCGAGGGCACCCGCGGGCCGTTCGATCTCGTCGTGGCCAACATTCTGCGTGCAGTCCTCCTCGAGTTCGCGGACGCGCTCGTGGCGCGCCTGGGCCCCGGAGCGACGCTGGTCCTGTCGGGCCTTGTCTCGACGGACGTGCCGCAGGTGAGCGTGCGCTATGCCTCGCTGCTTGGTCAGGAGCAGCCTGAGGTGTACGAGCGTGGCGACTGGCGGGCGCTCGTGTGGCGCCGCGTCCTCCTCAAGCACAAGTCCTTGAGCTGAGTCCAGCGTCAAGAGCCACATGATCGCATCGCTCTGACGCGAGACAGCAACTTTCAAGCGTTCCGTCGCGAGCGCGATCGGGCCCCGCCGTCAGGCGCCTCGCCTGGCGAGACGCCGCGAGCGCATTATTAGCTTCCGATCGACCAGGTCGCCAACGCCGCAACGACCCCTGCGCCGCGAGCGCGTCCTCGACGGTCAGGGCACCTGCTGCGGAGTGTCCTGTCCGACGCCCAGGATGGTGCCAAGCGTCGTCGGAGCCATGGCGAGGGGATCGCACGGCCCGGACGATGCGGCCGCCGGGCCGCCACCGCTGCGGCTCGACGAGGAGCAGCCCATCAAGACGACGGCGACGACGACGCCGAGGCGAAGCCGCCGGCTCGCTGCGAGGTGACTCGACTCATTGCTTCATCCGCGCGATGAGCCTTTCGAGCGCTGCACGCATCCGGCGCGGCGATGCGTGAAGGGGCGGGCCATGGCCGGGCAACACCCATTCGAAGTCGAAATCCAGGAGTCGTTCCATCGAGCGCGTCTGCTCGCTCCACGAGTACAGCACACGCCGCTCGATGCATCGAGGCCGTCGCCGTCGCCCCACAGGTGATCACCCGTGAAGAGGATCTTCTCGCGGAAGAGCAGGGCCATGCTGCCGCGCGTGTGGCCGGGGAGGGGAATGGCAAGGAGGTCAGGAGCGAGCGGTACCGGCACGTCGCCCTCGACGGGGCGCTCGACGTCGCGCGTACCGTGGCCGATGTCGGCTGCGTGCATCACGCGCCCGCAGCCAAAGCGTCGGGCCCATTTCTCGTGGTCGGCGACGTCATCGCGATGAGTGAGGAACATCGTGGCGACGCCGCCGAGGCCCGAGATGCGCTCCATGAGCGGCCGAGCCGCACGCGGCGAATCCACGAGCACGTTGCCGCGGTCGCGTCGCACCAGGTAGCTCGCCGCGCCGTAAGAGGTCTTGGAGGCGTATCCGCAGTAGAGTACGTCGTGCGTGATCGCGTCGGGCAAGGCATCGACGGCATCGTGGAGGTCGACCTTGTCCGACGTGCCGATCGCGCTCGTCGGACACGATACGATGGCCATGCGCGCGCGCAGCTCCTGTTCGCGCGTGCACGGCTGATGCCGGACGATGGGCAGCCCGCGCCCAGGAGAGCGCGCGAAGACCTGCGGAGCACGTCTCGCAGTCGATGCACGAATCGTCGACGAAGTACTCCCCGGGAGTGTTCTCGGGAAGACGAGCCGAGAGACGGGCCACGAAGAAGGATAGCACGACTGGGAGGGCCCATCAGGGTGCCCATGAGGGACCCGCGCGTCGACTGCGCGCATCTCACGGGAGGTGCACACGGTGAGGTCCGCGGAGTCACTACGACGACGGCCCGCAGGCCTGATCCCCACCGGCCGCCGCGCAACGCTGCGCGCGTCGGCACCGTCGACGCGGCCCCCGTTCCGCCTGAGCGATCGCGCTCAACCAGCAGCGAACGCACGCTCGCCGCGGCCAAACGTCGCGCCTCGAGCTCGCGCGCGAGCTGCGCAACGACGCCCCATTCGTGAGCGGCCGACGCCCGAACGAGGGCGACCGCGAGCGCGTTCTCGACGGTCAGGGGACCTGCTGCCGAGTGCATTTCGTTTGGCCCAATCACGACCTGCTCACGTGCACTTACGTCAACTCGCGTAGGGTCATCCTTACGTGAGTCGACGCGAATCGACGTGAATTCGACGCTCCCCGCGCTTTCGAATCTTGCCTTCCCCACATTCACTTGTTTCGGCGTGTCTAATTTTTCGGAGGTGCTGCTCGCTCACACAGAGGCCGCCGGCGCCGGCGCCGCGTCCGAATACGCGAAGGCGTACCCGCGGTGCCGAGCGTGCAGTATCCTGACGTTCGAGATTGCACGGCAGATCGAACCCGGCCAGCGCACTCGCGTCATTTGCAGGCCAAGATGCCTGCGACATCGGGCACGGAAGTGCAGTTCGCGATCAACGCAGAATTTGTGCATGCGTTCCCCCGACAGGTGGAGATGGCAGCAAGCTCCGCGTCGCTGACATAGGGAATGAGCTCGGCCTGCCCCGATGGCGCTCCGCCGTCGCAGGTCGCACCGCCGCAGGCCGAGCAGAGGTTCTGGAGGAGCTCGCGTGCGGCGGCCGACTCCCCAGTCGCATGTACGTTGGCGAGGCAGCCCGCGACGGTGTTCGGGTCGGAGAACGTCCAACAGTACTTGTTGTCGCCGAAGCAGCTCATCGAGTCAAAGAGGAGCTGCGTATTGCCGGTCCGGCAGATTTGCCCGTAAGTCGTCCACATACACACGCGCTCTGTATCGGGCGTAAGGGCGTCACCCGTGTATTCGCTATGGCAATTGCTCACGAATTTCGTCGCGAGCGCTTCACACTGCGCGACGAGGACGTCCGCATCCACGGCGCCTTCGTTCGCACCGTCGGGCGATTCGCCCGGCGGCGAACCAGGCGAGCAGGCCGTCCCGGAGGCACCGAGAAGCAAAGCGAGTGTTGCCAAGCGCTGGCGACGCGTCATGTCGGATGTTCCCCGGTAGCAGGCGCGCGCGCCTCCTGTGACCCAAGCCCCAGCGGCGCCCCGGCGTGCAGCCGGCGACAACCGTAGCGTGCGCGGTGCCGGAACGTCTATCCCACCGACGTCACCAAGCGCTCCTCACGCTTTTTCTTGGCTGCCTTGGTGACTGGCTGCTTTGGCGAGGCACGAGGGAAGCGGTCGGGTGGCCTACGAGCGCGCCGGATGCGAGTGAACTTCGGAGCCGCCGAGTCGGCGCAAGCCAACGGCTGCGCGCTCTTCGTCCAGATCTCCGCGACCTCCTCTTTCCCATATCGCTCTGGAAGTCGCGCCACCCATCTTGACCTCCTATCTATCTGCCTCGCGCCCTGTCGAGCCAAACTCCGTTGGTCGCCGCTTCGAGGCGCCTAGCCTCGAGCTCCCTTGCAAGCCGTGCGACGACGTCCCATCGGCCGGCAGTCACGGCTGCCTCGATGGCCCTTGCGAGCGCCTCCACGACAGCCGAAAGCTCGCCTGCACACGGTAGTCGTGGTGGGCCAAGGCTTGCCACGCCCGTGCCACGACTCTGGCCGTCGAAGAGGCGGACCGCCGCGGCCTGGACCTCAGGGGCGAGGTGCATGTACTTGGCGGTCGTCTGCGGCGACTCGGGGGCCGGCCAATGACTCGAGCAGCGCGAGAGGCTCCGTCAGCCGCATGGACACATGATGGGCGCAGGCGGCGCGCGCGGGTCGCGGCGTTGCTCTCGGGAGCGGTAACATGTGAAGTGGGCGGCGATGGTGGCAAGCGGGGCCTTCTGGCGGAATGTTGGAGGAGTCATTCCCTTTGCGTTCGCCGCATGGACGCCGACGATGGCACGGCCGCAATCGGCGCCCTCCGACTGGGTGCCCCCGCATTCCGTTTTCGTCCACGTCGACTCACCGGACCCCGTCGAGCTGCAAGGTGAGTCGGGGGAGAAGCGCAACCCGTTTTACACGATCTGCGTGTCACCGTGTGACACAGTCGTTCCCGCCGTCGGCCAGTACCGGGTTTCTGGCGATGCCACCCGTCCGTCGCGCCGCTTCGTCCTTCCGGAAGGCGCCGACCACGACACGATCAAACGGGCAACCCGCCGGCTGGGGTCGCGGATCCACCACCGCGCCCGATCACCTGGAGGGGCGACCGGCCCGAGCAACGACTGTCTCCGTCGATGATGGGCGTGCAAATCGTTCAAGGGGTTTTCTGAAATGGCCTGTGGTCGATAGTGTCAGGTCACGGTGATTTGTGAATAACGACGCGTAACGCCTTGAAACGACCTGTCGGTTGCTTTGAGTATGCCGGTCGGGCCTTGCGCCGCAATTGCTCGCTCGCTGCGACCCATCAAGCGCGGGCCTGCCCTTGTGCTCGGCCTCATCGACGAGTTCCGAGAGGTGGGCTTTGGCGTGGACGAGCGAGGCGTGACCGGGTCGCGCGACTTCCTGCGTCTCACGCTCATGGAGATCTCCTGGAGCGCGAAACGCGACCTTGGCCTGCGGCGAGTCAGTCTGGCACCCTGTCGCGAAGGACCCGGTAGCGCGTGCCGCTGAGCCATTGCGTCTTCCATGCGATAGCTCGGGCATGGTGAAACGCTCGCGACCAGGCGGCAGTCGAATTGCATCGACGTACGCAGACGAAAGGAGGTTTCTGCTATGGCGAAGGTGCTCTTCATCGTCAGCGGAGCCACGTACTGGGTGCTAAAGGACGGCACGAGGTATGCGACCGGTTACTGGGCCGAGGAGTTCGCGAAGCCGTACAAGGTCATCACCGATGCCGGCCACGAGGTCGTGGTCGGGACGCCCAACGGCGTGACCCCGAATGTCGACATGATGAGCCTCCGTCCCGCGATGGCGGGCGGGATGGATGGCGCTCTCGAGCTGGAGGCCATCATCCGGTCCGCGGAGGTGATGCGGCGGCCGCTCAAGCTGTCGGACGTCCGCCTCGAGGATTACGACGCGGTCTACCTGCCCGGCGGTCACGGCCCGATGTCGGACCTGGCGTTCGACGCCGACGTGGGACGGCTGCTGACCGCGCAGCTCGCCTCGGGCAACCCTCTATTCATCGTGTGTCACGGTCCTGCCGCGATGCTGGCCACCAGAATCCACGGGGTATCGCCCTTCAAGGGCTACCGGGTCACGGGCTTCACCAACAAGGAGGAGGAGGCCGTCGGGGTGGCCCCCAGGGCGACGTGGCTGCTCGAGACCGACCTCAAGGAAAAGGTCGGTGTCGACTTCAGCTCCGGCGAGATCTGGAAGCCGTACATGGTCGAGGACCGAAATCTGGTCACCGGGCAGAACCCCGCCTCGGCTGCGGTTCTGGCAAAGCGGCTGCTGGAGGTCCTCGGTGAGCGCGCCTCGCGGAGACCGGGTCGAGGAGCTGGCCCCGCGGTCCAGTCGCTCAGTCACGGCGCGTAGGCGAGCCTTCAGCCGCCGGGCTTCGCCGCGAGACTCATCTGCAGCGCCCATTGGGCGGCCCGCTGGGCGCGCTTCTCGCAGCGACTCGCGCCACTAGAAATCTGGCCGCCACGCTCGCCCTCCCTCGTGCTCACCAGCCCAGACGCGGAATTTGGAGTCGTCCATGAACAGCGCAAAAGTCGAACAGAAGAGCTATGAGATGCCCCCGCGAGACGGGTTCACCGTCACGCATTTTCTCACCGTCGCCGATGTCGACCGATCGCTTCGCTTCTACGAAACGGTCTTCGGCGGTCGCGTTCTGAGCAGGGGGGACGTCAAGGGCGCGCCTGGGTACATTCAAATCGCGAATACCTGGCTCCTTGTCAACGTCGGGGGCGGGCCGACCCCCGACAAGCCGTCCGTAACGCTGAGCGTCCTCGCTGACGCGGATAAGATCAGCAGCTTCATGAACATCCGCGTTGCGGACATTCATGCGTGTTATGAATTATGGAAAAGTCGAGGGGCCAAGTTCATCACAGAGCCGAAGGACAAGTACGGGGAGACGCGCTGCTACATCCGAGATCCAGACGGCTATATTATCGAGGTCGGACAGAGCAAGCCGGAGTTCAAGTACGGTTGACGCTCGGTACGCGACGCCCGGCCTGATGGAACGGGAATGTAGCGGCATACGTCGTCCAGAGCCCACACCTCAAGCGGTCACTCGCTCTGACATCGAAAGGAGTACAAAATGGGCGACGCAATTGAACCGAAGGGGACCGCGCGCGTGACCGCGCCTGTCGCGTCGAGCACGCTTAGTGTGAACGTTTTTACCGCCCCGGGAAAGGCCATGGTCGGCGAGCGGCCAAAGCTCTTCGGCGAAGCGCTCGGCTTTGACCCAATCACGTTGACTTTAATCTTCGGCGAAAACGACGCGGTGCTCGTAGACGCAATGACGACGGTGGCTGAGGCCGAGGCCCTCGCGGATTGGATTGCTCTGCACAACCGCAACCTGGAGACCATCTATATAACGCACGCCCACTTCGACCATTTCTACGGTCTGAGCGTTCTGCTCGACCGTTTTCCGGGCGCTCGGGCGATCGCGACGCCCAGTACGGTGAGCGCCATGCAGATGTCTTTTACTCCCCCAGTGGAGCGGTTAGCCCGCCGTATGTTTCCTGGGCAAGTGGCCACTAAGTTGGTCGCGCCTGAGCCTTACGAGCACGACACGTTCACTCTCGAAGGCCACGAATTGCGCATCATCGAGCAGGGTCGCACGGATAGTCGCGATTCGACCTCTCTCTACGTTCCATCGATCGGCCTGATCGTCGCTGGCGACGTGGTGTACAACCAGTGCCGCATGTATGTCGGCGACACCACCTCCGAGAGCCGAAAGAATTGGATCGCGGACCTGGACCGATTAGCAGCGCTCAACCCGACGATTGTTGTCACCGGTCACAAGAAGCCTGGCGCGCCGGACTCTCCCTCGGCGATCCAGGACACCAAGCGCTACCTTGAGGACTTCGATCGGGTGCAGAAAACCGCGACGTCCGACCAGGACCTGTTCGATCGGATGACGGCACTATACCCGGATTGGGTGGCCAATCAGTCGTGGTTGATGTTTGGATTCCAGGGAGTATAGTTGAATGAAGGCGCTTCGCGGCGGTGATCGCGAGCGAGGCCAAGTCCCGTCGCTCGTAGGCGCAGTTGCGGTTTCCTAATCATGTGCATACTCACTGCAATCGTTCTCCAAGTTTATGGAAAATCGATATGTTCCAAGCGCCGTGCTTCTCCAATGCGACCTGCGATCGCACCGCCGGCGAGCGTCACGCCGGTCAGACAGCCCGGCGACCCGAAAGGATGTTGATGATGACCACGGCGACGGCCAACACGAGCAGAAGGTGAATGAAAGCACCCCCGACGTGGAACGCGGCGAAACCGAAAAGCCACATCACGAAGAACAATACGGCGAGAGCCCATAGCAGATTCATTGTCTCATCCTCCTCGATCCATCGTTGCATTTAGCGGTGAAGGCGTGGCAGGATGGCCGAGCTCCGATCGCGCGATTACTCCGCGCGCGGAGCGTTTCCACCCTGTGCCCGCGGCGCTCTCTACTTCATGCAGAGCGCGCCGGTCCGGCACTTGTCGTAACGCGTGAGTGTGTCAAATGGATGGCTGCACTCTTCGCTCGTGATCGCTGCCATGCAGCGATTCACCGCATCGCGGTCGATGCCGCGCGGGCAGTTGTATGCGTTGAGGTCGTTGCCAATGCTTCCTCTCATCTGGTCCATGCAGACCTCGCGCGATGCGAACTTCGCTTTGGGACCGATGTTGTTGCAGGTCTGCTCTTGGTCGCACCGCGCCGTCGATAGATCGCGAACGACCGATTTGTCGACATTCTGCGCGCTCGTCACTCCAGGGTGACTTTCGACAGAGGTCCCTGTGATGGCTGCGGGCTGACTCTCGACAGAGCTTGCGGTATTAGGGGCTTCTTGACTTGCGCCGCCGCACCCAAGGAGTGCGCCTGGAGTCGCGAGCGAAAACGTGCACAGAGCTCGAAATGGTGTCATGTCGCCTGACGATGCATGCGCCGCGCCACTCTCGCCCACGACGGACCGGCGATTGCGAGCCCGCTGGTTGCGCGGCCGCGAAAGCGCGAATGCGCCGTTGCGGGCCGCCGCCGAACACGCAGATCTTGCGTCGTCGCGCACGGCACGTGTCTCGTCGCTGGTGACGCAATTTGCGTCAGGACCTCTACGAAGTTTGTCTTTGGGCAAACATCGCGAGTTTAAACGAATGCGCAGACCTTCATAGGTCGCAGCCGCCCGGCTGCGAAGAGTTGCAATCGCTGCGTTCGGTACGAACGGGCACTCACTGATTGATCCCCCGGACCCTAGCCCTCTGGCGGCCGGTCGTGGTGCCTGCCGACAGAGCCGAAGTGCGTGGCACGGTAAATGCCTATAGAAACGGTGACGGAGGCGCCACCCGGAGATCTGGGTGGGGGATCCGGGCTCGGGGACTTCTTCCGTGGCGATGAGCCGCTCATCGCCGGGCTCACGTCGTAGCAGACGTTTACTGGTGAATCGGAGAACCCATGCTGACTATCATTCTCATCGTCGTTCTGGTGTTCGCCCTCGGAGGCGGAGGATGGGGACACTCCCGTTATGGCTACGCGAGCTGGTCACCCGCGGGGCTCATCATCCTTATCCTGGTCGTGCTGTTTCTGACGGGCAACCTGCATTTTTAGAAAAATTGAATTATATTAAGTGCGTTTTGTCTCCACGCGATTTGCGCGGAGAAGTTTCAGAACGCGAGAAATCGCCCAAAGAGGGTGGGGGGCACGTGTTGCCCTCGCCGCCTACCCCGTGATGATGTTTGCCGCGACCCGGACCGTCGCTCGCTCCATCGCCGCCTTCGTGACGCTCGCCACGGGCGGGGGCGCTGTGATCCTCGCCTGCGCGCCTGTACGGCTTCCCTCCGAGCTGCTGTACGCAGGCACGAGCCCTACCGTCGTGGCCACTCCGCCGTCACCGGCGGCCGCAGCCCCGTTCGTTCACGTGCAGATTCTGGCCATCAACGACTTTCACGGGCACCTCCAGCCTCCCTCTGGGAGCAACGGCGTCGTCCTTGTCGCGCCTGGGGACCCGCTGGCGTCGTCCCGGGACGCGAGCCTCACGGACGCAGGCGTCTCGCTGGTGCCTGCCGGAGGGGCCGCGTACCTGGCGGCGCACATCGCCCGCCTCCGCGCGGAGAACCCTGCCACCGTCCTCATCTCGGCGGGGGATCTCACCGGCGCGAGCCCGCCGATTTCGAACCTCTTCTTGGACGAGCCTTCCGTCCTAGTGCTCAACCGTCTGGGTCTGGATCTGGAGGCGGTGGGCAACCACGACTTCGATCGCGGTCTGCCCGAGCTGATGCGGCTCCAGAAGCCCGGCTGCTCGCTCGGCGACTGCGACTCCGGGACCTTCGCCGGCGCGTCGTTCGAGTACCTCGCCGCAAACGTGATCGACGACTCGACGGGCCGCTCCGTGTTACCGCCATATGCCATCCGCGACCTCGGCGGGGCGCGCATCGCCTTCATCGGCGAGACGCTGGCGCAGACGCCGAGCGTCACCAGGGCGGGCGCGGTGACAGGGCTCTCGTTCGCCGACGAGGCGGCCACGGCGAACGCGCTTGTCCCGGAGCTGCAGAAGCAAGGGGTCTCGGCCATCGTGCTCGCCCTCCATCAGGGCGGAATGCAGTCCCTCGGCGGACCCTACGACGGATGCCTGGGATTCTCGGGCGACATCGTTCCAATTTTGGACAAGCTGAGCCCTGCCATCGAGGTGGTCGTGAGCGGGCACACCCACCAGGCCTACGACTGCGTCCTGGCGGGTCGCATCGTCACGAGCGCCGCGAGCTACGGGCGCCTCCTCACCAAGATCGACCTCACTATCGACCCCTCGGCCCATCGCGTCGTTGAGAAGCACGCCCGGAACGTGCCCGTCACGCACGACGTGCCGCCGGACGCCGAGATCGCACGGATCGTTCAGGCGTACGAGGACAAGGTGCACCGCGTCACCGGACGAGTCGTTGGCTACGTGAAAAGGACCGTCACTGGCAACTCGCGAGCAGCCAGGATCGCGTCCTGCGAGACGCCCCTGGGTGACCTCATCGCCGACGCCATGCGCACAGCGACTCGTGCGGAGATCGCCTTCATGAATCCCGGGGGCATCCGCGCCGACTTCGTCACGACACACGAAGGGCGTCCCGACTTCGCCGTCACCTACGGGGACGCGTTTGAGGTTCAGCCTTTCGGCGACCCCCTGATCACGATGACGCTCCGCGGAGCGCAGATACTCGCGCTGTTGGAAGGCCAGTTCGGCAGCAGCCAAGAGCCTCGGATCCTCCAGGTGTCCGCGGGCTTCTCGTATCTCTACGCGTACGACCGCGCGCACGAAAGGGCCGTGGTGTCGGAGCTGCGCCTGAACGGCAGACCGATCGACCTTGCGAAGGCTTATCGGGTTACCGTGCCGGCGTTCCTAGCCGCCGGCGGGGACAGCTTCGCCGTTCTCAAGATCGGGGAGGACAGGAAGGAGGGGCCGACCGACCTTGATGCCCTCGTATCGTACCTGGGGAAGGTGAGCTCCGCTGCCGCGCCGCTGGATGCGCCCCTAGGACGGCGGATCGACGGCGACGCGTGCAAGTGAGTCACTTCTTTGACGGCGGTCGTCGCGGCGGCGAAAGGGGTACGGACGGCACGACCGCTCGACCCGCGGGTGCGGGCAGCGTGGCGGAGGCCCTACGCGACGGCAAGGGATGGTCCCGGTCCCTCCGCTGCCGCGACCTATCGCGTCCGCGAGCCTCGGGACGGTCACGTCACGTCCCGAGCCTCACCGCCGGAGGCGCTCCAGCACCTCCTGTCCGGTATCGATGGCCTTGCCGTGCATCTCCACGGAGTCGACGCTCGGCGCGAGGCCCCCCCGCACGAGCCGCACGTAGACGAAGGTGAGCTCGGCGTCCTTTCCGAGAATGGTCGTTCGCGCGTGCGCCTCGCAGTGACCGTCGGCTTCCTTCCGGATGAGGATTCGGATCGGCCACTTGCGGAATTGACGGAGCGTCATGACGTGCACCACGCCTGCCGGCGTCTTGCTCACGGTCCGCTGCTCGGAGATGCCGTACGGGAAGTACTCGAACATCCCGAGCGTGTGAATGCGGACCGGTGGCGAGTTCTCGAACTCGCGCCAATAGGGAAACACCGCGTCGTCCGTCGACGGCACGCACCCTGCGTCAAGATGAATGCCGTAGTCGACGCGATTCCTGTCGTCGCTCTTCGAGATGTAGAAGACCGTGCGCACATCGAACGGCGTGAAGCTCGGCTCCCTAGCCCGCGCGCGCGGCAGGTAGAGAAGGGAGACCGCAACGAAGGCGAGAATGGACCCCACGCGGACCGAGAAGCGGCCGAAAGGCACGGGGCGCGCGGAACGACAAGGCGATCCCGTCCGCCATGGAGAGAAAACGGTCAACCCGAAGATACTGCGACGGCTTCGTCCCGAATGCAAAGGTATGCTCGGACTCGCGCCGAAACGCCACGGCTCTCCTTCGCCCCGTCGGCAAGGTGCCGAGCTCCTCGGGTGAAACCATCTGCGACTCGCGCCACGATGACACTAGACGACGAGACGTCTCGAGCTTGCCGCGAAGACCCGGCCAAGGCTTATCTGCTTGCTTTCAATCGTCGGCGCTCGACAAGGGGTTTCGCGCGAGCTGGTGAAAGTTTTGCGTCAGCCACGCGTCTCGGCGGCCCCCACCGAACGCATCTTGAAAGAACCTAAAAAGCTGTTCTTTCGCGATCCATTGATCCCTGACTCGCAAAACGCGCAACGCATCGATGTTGTGATGCGCCTCGGCCACCTGCAGAAGTCTGATCACTTGCGCACGATCGAAATTGAGATAGGTGCTTATCGTGCCATCCGCAGCGGGTGCGTCGACGATGGTATACGTCAAGCCGATATTGCCCGTGCACGGATTGGAGCCGCATAAGCAGGGGATGGGCGCGGGTCTCTGCCAATGATAGTCGATCGTGATTTCGTCCCCCGTGTGAATGGGCCGAGTGGCCCGCAATATGAGAGCCTCTCGATACGACTCCATTATCCTTGCATTGGGGTTGCACGAATGGTTGGCGATGTGTCCTCCGATCTTTTCCGGATCGGGGCTGATCGCCCGATAGACGCTCTTTTCGCGATCCCAGGCGTACGTCACCGCGTACTCCCCATCTTTGGACCGTTCGAAAGCGTCCGCCTCTTCTTTCGTGCGAAAAATAGGAATGGCAATGTGCTGGCCGACGAAGGCGGCGACCGGCGCCCCCTTCGAGTGATCGACGGTGGAAAAGATGCCGCGGCCCTTTTCCGTCTCGTGGATCTCAATCAATTGATGATTGATCACACGCTTGTATTTGTTCGCTTCCTGCCAGGCGCCCGCCATCGGTGCCGCTCCTGATCGACAGCGTCGACCTGGTCCTGGGTCCTCGGTTCAATGTCGTTTCCGGCGACAACGGGCAGGGAAAGACCAACCTCTGGAAGCCCTCGCCCGCTTCTGTCGCCGAGCGACTCGCTTTGCTGACCCTTGTCGGCCCCTTCTTCTACTATGCCATGAGCTCGGGCAGCGGCCCGGAAGGCCCATAGACTGCGGCAGTACCGGCCTGTCCGAACGTCGCCGACGGCAAGCCGTGGGCTTGCATGATCGACTCGTGGACTTGAGCGGTCGACTGAAGCGGGTTTCGCGGTCCGGCGTAGGCCGAGGGTGCTCGCGGAAGCGCCAGCTGCGAAGCGGTGTAGTAATTGATGTGCCGACCGTCGATCTTCATCTTTCCACTTGCGCCGCCCGCGATGAGCACCGGCATGTCCCAATGGTTATGCGATGCTCCGTCGCCTATGTCGCACGACGTGTAAAATGTCGTGTTGTCGAGCACGGTCGTCCCGTTCGACTCCATGACGCTGTCGAGCGACTTCAGCAGCGTCGCTATCTGCGTGATTTCCCAGGTATCGATCTGAGTCAACGCCGCCAGCTTGGTCGCAGCCCCGCCGTGATGCGAGGTCCCGTGGTGGGCAGTCCCACTTCCCATGAGGAACTGGTAGTCGTTGTTGCTCGTTCCGTTGCCCAACATGAACGTGACCGCCCGCGTGATGTCGCATGTCAGGGCCAAGGTCATCATCTGGAGGAGGAGGGGAGTATTGCCCGTAATGAAGGAGCTCGGTATGACGGCGTGACTCCCGCCGGTCGACGGCAAAGGCCCCAGCCCAGCTGCCGGCTCCGGGGGCTTGGTGCACGTGAGCGGCTGCGCCGTCGATACATTCTGTAGCTGCATCTCCAGATCGCGGATGGCCGTCTGGTACTGCTGCAGCATGATGTTGTCGGCGGGGCTAAGCTTCGTCGAAAGAGAATTCGAGTCGGCAAGAACCGCGTCGAGGACGCTCTTCTGTTGCGCGAAGCGCTGGGCCGCCGCGGCGGTGGACGCAGGCGTAGGCGCGCCGGTCGTGGGCGACGAACCAAACAACAGCAAAAAGACCTGCTGCGGATCGTAGGTGTTGGGCATGGCCGCGCCCTTGTTCCACGAAATCATCCGCGAAAAGTTGCAGTTGGTGTTGTCGCAGATGTCGTTGTCGCCCTGCAAGCCGACCTGCAGGCCCGTCGGCAACAGCGGCGCTCCGCCCGCATTGAGGACGGGCAGCAAGAGCTGGTCGAGGCTCGTGCGGAGCGGGCTCGTCGATGCGCAATTGACGCCCATCATGTTGAGAAAGCAGCCCGTTCCCGAACCGTGGCCGCCGGGCACCGTGTCCGTCGAGCATGCGGGAGTAGGTATGGCGATATTTTGGTGATCGAGACCGGTGACGATCAGTGTCTTTTTCTGAACGCCAGCCGCGATCAGCGGATACAGAATCGACGCGGAGCCGGTCGTCGTGTACGTCGCTGTAGCCGAGTTTGCGAGCGGCGTTCCCTGCGTCGCCGTCCATTGCGCCCCGCTGGCCGCCGCAGGCGTCCAGTTCGGCATGACCATGCCGTTCGGGTTGAACCAGCCGAAGAACCGCCGCGGCGGAGTCGCAGAAGCAGTCGGGGCCGCTGCCGCGCGCCGCGACCAGAGGGCCGAGGGGAGGAACGGCAACACGAGCGTGACTCCGGTTGCAGATAGAAACACCCGGCGCGACTTATTGACTCCGATGCTCATCTGACTTCTCCGCCTTTCACACAGTTCGAGATCATTTGCCGCCCCGAGTGGTCAGGAAGGCCTGGCTCGTGGCGACCGCTTGGAGGGCGCTTTCCCAAGTGCCGCCCTTCTGCAACGGTTGCGCGACCGTTTCGACGTACGCGAGCCCGTCGGTCGCGTCGAAGGTTCGACCCGTTCCGAACGTCAGCGCCTGCTTCACAATGCACTGCACGAATCGCGGATCCGCCGCGATGGCTTGAGCCATACCCTGCACGCCGTCGACCGGTGCTCCACCGATGCCGTAAAGGCTGCCGCTCGGGTCAATCGCCGTACCGTTGTCCTTCGTGCGATACGCTCCCACCGCGTCGAAGTTCTCGAACGTAAAGCCGATGGGGTCGATTGCGTTGTGGCAGGTGGAGCATCCGGGGGTGGTCGCGTGCGCGTTGAGCGCATCTCGCACCGTTTGACCCGAGCCCGTCGCGATCGCCGGGAACGCGGGCACGTTGGGCGGCGGCGGCTGCGGCGGGTCGCACACCATCTGAGCCAAAACGTACGCGCCACGCTTGACCGGCGACGTTCGTGTCGAAAGCGATGTCGTCGTCAAGAAGGTCTCTTGCGTGAGGATGCCGCCCAATCGCTGCGTACCCGCCAGACTCACTTTGGTGAAGGTCGTCTGCGCCGCGGGGACGCCCTGGACCCCGTAAAACTGCGCGAGCGGACCGTTCGCGAACGTGTAGTTCGCGGTCAAGAGGTCGGTGAGCGGCGCCTTCGTGGTGATCAGGTTGGTCAAAAAAGCTTCCGTCTCCGTGCCGATCGATGCGATCAGCGCCTGGCTGACGTTCGGAAACATCGTCGGATCGGGAGCGACCAAACTGGAAATGTTGTTGACGCCGAGCCACTGGTCCACGAAGCCGTCCATGAAGCCCGAGAACTTCGGGTCGGCGATCATTCGGGTCACCTGCGCGGGGAGCCCGCTTCCGCTCGCGAGCTGGCCGGCCGCAGCCGCCTGCGTCAGTGCCGAATCCGGCATACTCGACCAAAGAAAGTACGACAGGCGGCTAGCCACTTCGTAGTCGCTCAACGGCGTTACGGTCGACGACGACGGCACGATCGCGGGACTTCCGATTTCGACGTGATAAAGAAAATTCGGCGACATCAGAACGTATTGCAGCGCGGCGGTCACAGCCGCGGTCGCGGGGTCGGCTCCGCCGGTCACGGTGGAAGCCTGCGCCGCCGCGAGAACGGCCGTGCCAATCGCTGCAGCCGTCGTCACTTCGGCGGCCGTGACCGACCGCCGCCACGCCCTCGGCATGAACGACGTCAGAATCTGGGGCAGGCAGGTCGCCATGTTCGCCGCGGTGGGCGTGCAGACGAAAACCGCGGTCTTCAGCGGGTCGGTCGCCGTTCGCGAGACGAGCTCGTTGACGAGGGTGCCTGCCGCGGCAAACTGCTGGGCCCCGAGTTTGTCGGAGTAGCTCAGCGCCTGCCCGACGGTGTCGAACCCGTCGTCTACGCTATCGCCGGGAAAGGTGGTGGCGCCCAGCGTTTGCTTGGTGCCGAGCAAGTCCCGCATGGTGTTGTCGTATTCGCGGATATTCAGGCGCCGGAACGCCACGCGCCCGCTGTCGAGCGGGCCCGGCGGTACGTTGTTGAGAGTCCCCGGTTCCCCCGAGGCCGAGGCGCCCATTCCACCGGACCCACCGGCCATCGCGCCGTTGCCGCCCGCGGTCGAAGATCCGCCGGGGCCGGAAGTGCCGCCCCCGCCAGCCATCGAACCGGGGCCTGCGGATTTGCCGCCCACCCCCGTTCCGCCGGGTAGAGTGCCCACACCACCCGTGCATGCCGCCGCGATGACCAGCAGGACAGTCCCCCACCTGCGGCGAAGCCCGAAACCGTCCTTATTTGTCCACATGGAACACTCCTCCGATAGACGAGGCGTAGTGACACTGTGACTCTGGCGCATCGTGCCGGAACACATGCAGGGCGCGCCTTGCGGGTGACATTCCCGCCAAGCCGGCTGCCAATTCGCGCGTTTTCATGAGCAGCAAGCAGCGTAGAACATTCGGTTGTCGCCGCCGACAACATAAAATTCCGTGGTTGACTGATTTGGCATGGGCGCTTGCTGGGATGACGTTCGGCGCGGCTTGTCGATTCGTCTAGTACCTGTGATTCGTAGTGCCCCGAATCCATCACTGAAGCGCAAAGGTACTTGGAAAAGGCGCGGCGCTTCCGCTCACGCTCTGCTGTCTGCAGCGACACTGGAACGCGCGCTTGCTTGCGACGGAGGCGGCACGCTGGCATAAGCTCCCGAGTAGGACGCCGTTGTGGTGGTGGCCATGGGTATTGTCGGCGGACATGTGCGCTCCCTCCGGTTTGTTTGCGCACTCTTCGCTCCCCTTGCCAGCGGGCTCGAGGCTTGCTCCAGCGCAGCCCCGTCGGCCGACAGCGGACCGCAAGCATGTGCCACGAGTACAGACTGTCGGAGCGGTCAGGTATGTCAGGCGGCAAGCGGCCCGGGATTCTGCGGGAACTGCGTGCGAGGGGCGAACTTCGCTGTCTCTGTGGGCCGGTATTGCTTGGAAACAGGATGGGGCACGAACCTTGGGACGGGGGGGCGGGTGGGGGACAATTGCCCAATCGGGTCTGATGGCTGCGTCGTTGGGAAGGCATGCACTCAGCTGCTGCGCTGTGATATCGGGGACAGTGTCGGTCTCTACGCTTGTCCGCCCGGCTACCAGTGCAGTTTTGAGCAGTGCGTTCCCTTGGCGAGCTTTGGTAGTTTGGCGTGCCCACCGGGCAGCAGCTATCTCCCGACGACCAGCGCCTGCGGAGCTCTTGTCTACCTGGAAGACCAGAGCCAAAATGGCACTTGTGTTCTCTATGCCCCGCCTTGCGACGAGGACGCGGGCGCCCAAAGCTGCCCTATCGTTCTGGCACCCATGAACCAGTCCATAGGCGATGGCTATGTGAGCGGTCCCATACAACAGGTTTGCCTTCCCGATGTCCTAACGGGCAATGGAAACGTCTGTACTCCTCTTCGCACTTGTAGCAGCTCATCCGATTGCACGGATGGCCTTTTCTCGACCTGTTATTATGTCGATCCCCAGAGTGGGGCCCCGGCGGGGGCGTGCGCAACGGGTTTCGACTCGGGATTGGACGTGGCGTTCGGCGAGGGTGGATAGGATCCGTCCCTTCCAGGACGGCGAAACGATTGATTCGTAGACGTCGGAAACGGGCGTCCGCGGCGAAGGGTCTGGCCCTCCGCGGTGAGCTGTGACCACGCTCTTGCCGGCTGCCGGTCGCTTCGTCCCGGGTGTCCGACTTCTGATGAGCTTGGAGGCTTGTCCCCCCAACGGCGAACTTCGCCCGGAAGTCGTTTCGCGTGCCATCCCCGTGGAACTTTCGCAACGATCGCCGTCGCTCGACTCGAACGGGGGCTGCTCGAACCCCTGGTGCGGTTCCACGAAATTTACCGGTGCTTCCGCGTACTTCTGGTATGGGGGCGCCCTCTTGGCTGCTTGGCCAGAGAGCAGCGGGAAGGCCGGCGGTCGCCGGCTGCGCCGCCTTCCCGGAGCGAAACGTCCAGCCGATGCTTATGTTGGCGCTCTCGGATGCCGGGCACCCAACTGTACGTGAATCCGCGCGTGCTCGTTGTCGACGACGACCGCGATATGCGCGATGCGCTGGGGACCGTCTTCTCCCAGGACGGCCAAACTTGCGACGTCGTGTCGAGCGCGACCGCCGCCCTGGAGATCATCGACCGGCGGCCGTTCGACGCCGTGGTTTGCGACGTGCGCATGGCGGGAATGAGCGGGCTCGAGCTTCTCGACCGCGTCAAGAAGAGCAAGCCGTCGCTGCCATTCATTCTGATGACCGGGGCGGGTGCCGTTCACGATGCAGTCGACGCGATCAAGCGCGGCGCCTTTCAGTACGTCACAAAGCCGTGTGACGCCGACCAGCTTCGCGCGATGGTCGCAGAGGCAATCGGCGGTCGATCCCGACCTCTGGCCGAGAAGGGCGCTCGTCGCACGCCGCCCCCTGGCCTACTGGCGGAGGGGCAGCTCATTGGGATGGGACCGGCCATGACCGCCCTTCAATCGTCGATCGACCAGGTCGCTGCGTCGACCGCGCCCGTCCTCATCACGGGCGAAACCGGCGTCGGCAAAGAGCTCGTCGCCCAGGCCATCCACGCGCGAGGCGAGCGCCGGGGTCTCCCGTTCGTCGCGGTGAACACGTCTGCGGTTCAGGCAGACCTGTTCGAGAGCGAAGTATTCGGTCACGTGCGAGGTGCTTTCACCGGAGCCGTGCAGGCGCGAAATGGGCTGCTCACCGAGGCGGACGGAGGGACGCTCTTCCTCGACGAGATCGGGGACATGCCGATGGCGATGCAGGCGAAGCTTCTGCGGGTGATTCAGTTCGGGGAGGTGCGTCCGGTCGGCAGCGACCGTCCGCATCACGTCGACGTCCGCATCATTGCTGCGACTCATCGCGATCTTCCGACTTTCGTCCGTGAGGGCCGATTTCGTGAGGATCTCTACTTTCGGCTCAACGTTCTGCCAATCCTTGTTCCGCCGCTGCGCGCGCGCCGGGACGACATTCCCGCGCTCGCCCAGCACTTTCTCTCGGAGGCCCGTCAACGCGCTTCGCGAACGCCCGTCCGATCCATTGGCGACGACGCGCTTCGCGTGCTCGCCGGTGCGGCCTGGCCCGGCAACGTTCGCGAACTCGCCAGCGCAATTGAGCGAGCGGTGGTCTTTTCGAACGACGAGGTTCTCGCCCCCGAGCACCTTTCCCCCATGCCGACCGCACCTGCGCAGACGCCCTCGTGGCCCCCGATGGATCACGCGCCGTGGACACTGCGGCGCCTGAACCACGCCTATACCGAGTGGGTGCTCGGACAGACCGGAGGCGACAAGACGCGCGCGGCCGAGATTCTGGGGATCGACCTGTCCACGCTCTACCGCTGGCTGCGAACTCCGCGCGATTGACGGTCGGACTTATCAGAGATCCGGTGGATGTCTGGGCAGCCTGACGCTGAATACACAGCCGACGCCGGGTATGTCGCGCACACGAAGGTCGCCCCCGATGGCTTCGATACTCCGGCGGCTGATCGAGAGCCCAAGACCCAGGCCCCTTCGGTCGGCGCTCTGCTGCTCGAATGGTCGAAACAATTCTTCGGCCTTGCCCGGTGGCAGACCGCCGCACTCGTCTTCGATGGCGATGAGCACTCGGTCACGGGTCGCGGACGTCGTGAGGGTGACGTGGCCCTTGGGCCGTGTGAACTTGAACGCATTCTGAAGGAGGTTGACGACCGCGCCGGCCAGAAGCTGGCGGTCGACTTCCACTTCGATCCCTGGCGCGACCGGCGTGACGGTTAGCGTCAGACCCTGGGCGCTCGCCTCCATCGAGGCGCTCACTTCGACTTCTTCCGTGAATTCGTGCATCGAGAGGCGCTCGGTCACACGGCTCCCCGATTCTAGGCGCACCTGAGCGACCGCTGAGTCGATGAGAGCGCTGGCCCGCCGCAGGCTGCGGTCGAGGAGTGCTGCGGTGCTCCCGCCGAGCCCGACGTTTCCCGATTTGAGCGTCTGGAAGGCCAGCATCGCGGCGCCAAGTGCGTTGCGAAGCTCATGCGAAAGATTCCCCAAACGTTCGCTGCCCTCGCTGGCGATGGATCGCTCACGGCTGCGGGTATACTCCGTCACCGCCTGCGCAATGGCTTCGTCGAGGCACCGGTTGAATTCGTGAAACTCACCCACCGTGATGGGCGCATTCGTTTCGCTCGCGAGCTCTGTGACCGCCTGGCATAGACCACCGTAGTCTTGGACGACCTGGGCGACCGTGAAGCCCACGTCGAGCAGTTCTCGACCGTGACGACCGGCGCTCTCTGCCATCGCGCTGGATGGTTGTGAGAGACGCAGCGCGCGGATGAACTGATCCAAAAAAATCGGAATTCCGTGTTGGATCTCCGCTTCGGTAGGACGAGGCGCCCGCCTTGCTGCGACCTTCGCGCGTGTCCGCGCGATGATGGCGGCCCTGTTTGCGGAGAGAAACTCGTGGAGCATGGGCGTCTCACTATACCCCCCGCGAAAAAGGAATGCCGTGGTGCGGGTTGCTCAGGGGCCACGCAACGCACGGTTCACCTTCATCTCGAGCACAGCGGGATCCGTCGGCTTGGGAAGGTATGCGAATGAGCCGGCGGGCAAACCGGCGAGAAGGCAAGCAGGCGACATCTGCCCCGTGAGAAAGATGACCGGCACTCGGCGAGGCGCCTCCTTCTCCCAGATCCGACGGACCATCGCGATGCCATCAAGCCGCGGCATGGCTACGTCGGCAATGATCAGGTCGGGTCGCGGCTCTGCGATGGCCTTTTCGCATCCGTCGATGCCGTCGACCGCCAGGGCCACGCGGTACTTGAGAGAGAGCATGCCATGGATCGCAGCGCGCATCCCCTCGTCGTCGTCGACTGCGAGAATGAACTTCCGGATCGGTGTGAAGGTTGAGGGCGGAAGCGTCGCCAGCAGAGCAGGTCGTGAATGCGTCCGCCTGGCGAAGGAAACCGTCTGCGCGTCCCCTAGAACGCGCCTCATACGACGTACCGCCGCGTGAGCGCGTGCGCGAAGAGCACCAGGACCATCCCCCCAATGATTGACCACACGATGGGAAACGGGTGGCCCTCAATGGCGATGCCCCAAAGCCTTGGTAAGTGAAGCGCGCGAGCCATCCCCGTGCCGACAAATGCGCCGACGAAGCCGAGAACGATCGATAGAAGAAAGCCACCTCGCGTGCCTCCGCCGAACGCTCTCGCCGCAGAACCGCAGATTCCGGCAACCACTAAGTATATGACGAAGTCGATGAGAGTCATGGCGAAGACGCCTTCTCAGCCGAACGCAAGGACGCCGCCGCCGCACAAGGTGCGCCCTACGGCGGCAGTCGGGTCAGTGTCCCCTTAGTTTGCGGGCTGCCTTGTCGACGAGCTCTTGGCCGCGATGCTCCACCTTGGTCGCCGCCTCCTGGACCTCGTGGACGACCTTCCGCGTGATTGCGTGCCCAACATACGCCGCCTTGGCACCCGCCTCCTGGATTCTATGGCCCACTTTCTCCGCGGCCTCCTCGACGCGGTCGCCTGCGACTTTGGCGGCGCCGCCCCCTCGGGCTTCCACTGCATGCAGGCCATCGGTGCCCTTCCGGTCGGTCTCGCCGCCTCTGTCCTCCGCCTTGCCCGCCGTTTTCTCCGCATCGTCGGCGACGTCGTCGATCCTCGAGTCGATTTTCTTGGTGTCCATTGCCATGTCCTTCCCAAATGAGTTGTCGCCCTTAGGCCTTATCGACGAGCGTCTTCAGGTGGCTCCACTCGTTGTCCAGACGAACCCTCGCCGCGTCCCAGGTCGAAGCAGTCGCCATGTCGAGCGACTTGTAATCGGTGTCGAATGTGCCTCGGTCCGCGTGGATTACCTTCAGGTTTGCGTCGAGGTCCGTCCTTGTCTTGCCCTTCGCCTGCTTCGCCTTGGCCTCCAGGTCGCTCACCGTTCGGTCTAGCTCCACGAGCTTCATCGTCGTAGTGTGACGATAGTCCTCACGGAGCTTCATGAAGCCGGCCTGGGCCTCGGCCACCTTCTTGTCCTCTTCTTGTTGCGCATTCTGCACCTTCTGATCGGACTCCTTCACGGCGGAGCCGATCTTGTCGTCGGCCTCCGTTCGAGCGGTGTTCATCTTCTTCTGCTCGTCCGACGCGTTGTTGCACGCGAGCGCTAGAGCTACGAGAACAGCGGTAGAAATCGAAGAGCGAATCATGGAAGTCTCCTTGAACGGGACGCTTCGCAGCACACGAGCTGCGCTGCGAAAACCGGAATGGTGTTTTGCGTGGGCAGACTAAGTACAGCTCTTCGCAACGGGGCACCCAGCAGGCCCCGGGCGGGTATGGATCGATGTACTAAGTCTAAGTGTGCAGATTTCCGGTGAACCATAAAACCATCATCACCAGCAAAATCAGCCCCGCAGGGGACCACCCGGCGTATCCGTAGCGAGAATGGCCCCAACCACCCCCCGCAAGGGAGAGAAGGAGAAACACAACGAGAATTATCATCAGCATGGTGATCCTTCCATGCACGTCACGAGCCACGTGAAGCAGAGACCTCCGGCGCACGTGGCTCGAGATCGCGCTCAGTGCGACTCAAGGCTCTCTTGACCTTTGTCTCGAGCATGCCCGGGCTGGTGGGCTTTCGAAGGTATGCGAACGTGCCCACGGGCAGGTCCACGAGGAGACTCGCGGCCCATATCAGGCCTGTGAGAAAGATGACCGGGACATGTTGGAGCGCGTCGTTCTCCCGGATACGACGGACCATCGCGATGCCGTCCAGATTCGGCATCGACACATCCGTGATGATCAGATCGGGCTGAGGCATCTCGTTGGCCTTCGCGCATCCGTCGAGGCCGTCGATGGCCACCATCACTCGGTAGTTGGGAGAAAGCACGATGTCGAGAGCGGCGCGCATCCCCTCGTCGTCATCGACGACCAGGATGTACTTGCGGGGCGGTCCCGGTATCGAACCATGGGAGTTCATCAGTCAGCGTTTCTCCCCACGCAATTGACGTGCCTGGTGGCGAATGTGCATGCGAGGAGCTCTTGTCGAGAGTTCGCCCGGGGTGGGAGACCCCTCTTCGCATGATGCCAAAGCAGTCTGCAAAGAGCGGCGGATTCAGGGCGGCCCGCTGCTCAAGCCCGCTCGGAGCGAAAGGTGTCGCCGGTGGTTATCATGGCAACATGGGATGTTCGCGTATTGGCTCCGTACTTCGCATGTATGTCGGCGGCATTGGAGACGGAGCGACGGAGCCCGAGGTGTATGCGGCTTTTGCCAGCGTCGGCGTGCGGCTCTCTCACGTCGAGCTCGTTGTGAACCGTGCCACCGGCTGTCCGCGCGGATTTGCCTTCGTCGCCGTTGCGGAGGGCCCGAAGGCCGGGCGGGCGAAAGCCACGGACGACATTCTGTCCCGAATGCGCTTGGCGCTCTTGGGGGGACGTTCTGTAACCGTGCAGCCGATCGGGCGCGAGCTCGCGCTCCGACCGATTTGCGGCCTCACCGCGGGCGGGGGAGCCTTTGCCAATTCGCCGAAGAACGGCGCAAGTCAGGCGGGACCCGAAGAGACCGGTCCAGGCCCGTAGCGGCTGCCGTGTTTTCCCCTCTCGAGCGCCGGCTGCGACCTCCGACCCTAAGGAACGAACGCGCCCACGAGGACAAGCGATGGCGGCCGACCGTCGTAGCGCTGGACGAAAACGCCGTGAAAGTGCGCGAGGGTCGCAGGGACGAGATTGGTTGCGAAGGGCGTAATGAAGTAGACGGACTCCGCGTCGGTAGTCAGCATGCCGACGGAGAGCGAGCCCTCGCGTCGAACGGACGCTGCGCGACCGGACACGGTGACCAGCTTGCCGCGCGCCAAGTTGGAGTCTCGAGCTGCGACGATGCGGTCAACCGAAGGAATATTGTCGAGAGTGGATTCGCCACCAATTCTCAGGGTCTCCGACAGGCTCCCGATCAACAATGGGTCAAGGGCCGCGCCGTCCCTTCCCCATCTCGCCCCCGCCGCGACCATCGGCGCGTATACGATGCCGCTTAATCTATCGCGCTCGCCGGCGTCGGCTGCCGTCCCAAGCAGGTTCTCGATGGCCGTGGCATCGCAGGCTCGCACTTCGCTTTCGCACTGAGCGGCCAGAACGCTCGCTTCGCTATTGCGCGCGCGCGGAGTCATGGCTGCAAACCGAGCGAGCTGCTCCTCCGCATCGGTCTTGCGCTCGGCGGCAGCCGCCGCATTGCGGATGCCATCCGTCTTGCGCGCAAACCAGCTCTCCGGACCGACGAGCACCAGGCCGGTCGCGCCATCGGCCAGATCGTAACCCAAGGCAATCCAGCCGAGGTCCATGAGGACGGCCCCGTCCTGATGGGCGTCGCGCTTCGCGTATTCCGCTCGAAGGGACGTGCTCCCCCCGTGGGCGACGAGCGAGCGCACTTCGAGCAGCGCGGGAGCCATCCGTATTTCGGCGTCCGCGCCGAGGACAGGCATCCGAAAGATGTCGGTGGCCCAGCTCGGAACGCCCAAGTTCTGCGAGACGAGCACCGTCGCAGGGGTGGCGTCCTTCGCCGAGACGTGCGCCTTTGCATCGAAGCGCACGCCACCGTTCGTCCGAAGCGTCGCTTCCCGTAGGGCCAGGTTCCCCCACCATGCGCCTTGGGTGGTCGGCGCAATCCCCGTGCCGCCGTTCGTTATGGCCACCGTGCTGCCCGAAAATTCCGTCGAGCCCCCCGAGTCCCCGGTGCGCCTGGCGATGATCGCGCAATCGAGATTCCCGAACAATTCGGTCGATCCTGCAATGGCCCGGACGCCCCGGGCGGCGATGGCGCCGGCGCCTTGCATTGCGCCCGAGCCCAGCTCGACTTCGGCGTGCAACTTTGCTCGCCCAGTGCCCTCCGTGACGCGCAGGCTCGCGGGGAGAGGGAGCAGATCGCGCAGGGCGCCGAGGTCGACCAGCTCGGCCTGAGGGAGGTCGATCGAGACGTGGCCATCCACACCGGACGGTGCGACCACGAAGCGCTTTGCGATCGCGGTGACCGACGGGACCACCAAGAGAGCCGCGCCGTCCCGCGCGGACTTGACGGAGACAGTGCTGATATCGCCATCTCCGCCGGAGAATTCGAACGTCCGGTCGGCCCAACTCCAGCGACGTAGATCGACGCGCGCGTCGAGCTTGCCCGCGACCACGGCATCGCCGATCCGGACCGCCACATCGTCCGCGGCGATGGTTGCCGCACCGGCCGCCCATGCGCCCGGAAGCGAGAAATCGTCGAGCTGTGCATGGCCCGTCACGTCGGCGGTGAACTGGTCTTTTCCCCGCTCCACGGTGAAACGCCGAACGGCGAGCTGAAGCCGGGCGCGCCCTCCGCGCTGAGCGAGCGAGCCTTCGGCGTGGCCGCTGGCCGCGATGACCCCCGACCGCACTACCCACGTCGGATCCGGCGGGAGAAAGCGGCCGACGTCGTTGCTTTCGGCGCCCCCCACGTCGAGGTTGAAGCGCGCGTCGTCGAAGGCGCCCGCGAGCTCGAGGTGACTGCTGGTGACAGCCGCCGTGATCGAAGCGACGCGCGCCTCCTCCGCGCCGAGACGTGAGACACGAAGACCGGAGATGCGATTGTCGATGGTCGCGAGGTCGCGGCCCACGCTGAATTCGGTGCGAATAGGCGCGACGAACCCAAGCCCCACGGCCTGTATGTCGCAATCCGGCGCGTCGATTCGCACATGCGTCCCATCGCCCAGCTTTCCGTGGTCCAAGATCACGTGGGCATCGAGAGGGCCTTCCCATCGACGGAACTCGACGCCGCTTCTTGGCGCGAGCAACTGAAGTGCGCCGGCAATGATGGCGCGGCCGCCCAGCTGGCCGATAGACGAGACATGGTCGAAGATCGCGAGTCCTTTCGCTTCCCTGAGGTCGAACGGGTGCACCGTCGCCGTAATCGAGCCGCGCAGTCCGGTGGCGAGGCGATGCTCTCCATAAGAGACGTCGACCCCCTCCGCGTCCACCACCGCCGGCCCCACGTCGAGCCACCGACCCGGGCGGAAGATCCAGCGCCCACGGACGCGCGTGTCACCCTCCGAACGGATGGTGTGGATCCAAACCTCGCGCACGTGCTCCACGTCGACGTCTTCGAGGTCGACCATCCAAAGCTTATAGTTCGCGTCCGTCAGTGGCGGCGGGGAGGGGCCGATGTCCAAGATGGGCGGATCGGTGAGTCCTGCGATGGGTGGTAGGGCAGCGAGGACTTCGGGGGTCGCCCCGACCGGGTCGAGCCGAAGCCGCGCCCGAATCGCGAATCCGCTCGATCGCAAGCGCGTCGCGTGGAAACTGCGGCGCAACAGGTCAACGAGAGAGACGGCGACATCCGCGTGGTCGAGGGACAAGAACCACTCGACGGTTCGTTCGCGGCCGCGAATCGTCAGGCCGTCGATGTGCACTCTGCCCGGCACAATCGAGTACGCGCTGGCGTACTCGAGGTGGAGTGCCGCGGAAGTCCCATCCATCGCGAAGTTCAACGGCGAACCGCTGATCGCGTTGCGAAGCAATCGGGTTCGCAAGAGAAGGTTGACGGCGACCAGATAGGAGATGGCCACGATCGCGACCGCGACCAGAGCCACGGCAGCGAACCTTCGCCAGCGACTTCGGTTCAAGAAAGACCGCGCAGGCCCCTCGAGCGGCGCCACCCTCGGGGAGGCCCCTATCTGGGTCATGCCAAACCCGATGGATTTCATGACCGCAAGTGTGTGCAAACCCGACGCCAGCCGGAGCGCGCAACACAGGCGCCATCGTCACCCAGTGAACGCGCACGAATTGCGGGCGACCGCACGGCGTGCATGGGTCAGCGAGTCGAAGCCCTGCGTGACCCCGCTACGCCCCAACGCACCGCGATGATGGCCGGGCCTGTCACGGCGCGAAGCGATCCGTGTAGCGCGGTCGCGTCAGCAAGTGCGCGAGCGCAACGAGCACGATGCCACCGACCACGGACCATACGATCGGGAACGGATGCCCGCCGATCGTGACCACGAAGAGCGTCGGCAGGTGAAGCTGGCGGGCCAGCCACGTGCCGACGAACGCGCCGAGGAAGCCGACGAGCAGGGAGATGACGAATCCGCCCCCGGTGCCACCGGCGAGGGCGCGAGCGATCGCTCCGCAGATGCCGGCGATGACGAGATACACAATGAGTTCCAGCAGGGTCATGATTTGGCCTCGTGAAGGTACACTGAGCAAGGACGGTGCCGTGGTGCACGGTCTCCCGGTAGCCGCGAAGGCAGAACGGACTTGCTTGTCTGCTCATCGTCGCCAGCGCCTGCGCCCCCCGCAATGCGAGCGCTTGTCATTATGACCTATCTCAGCGGGAGAGCTGAATATCGACTCGTCGGTCGACGACCCACGTGGTCTCGTCGTGACCTGTCGCGTCCAGCTTGCCACGCGAGGTTTGATCGAGGAGCGTCGCGTCGACGCCGCGGCCATTCAGAAAAGCGGCGACTGCCCCGGCCCGCCGGGCTCCAAGGCTCATGTTGTACTCGGACGAACCACGCGCGTCGGCCCGTCCGACGAGGCGAAGACCCTTGCCCTTCAGGGGGCCGGTCGTGAGGCAGGCCGCGATTTCCTCGAGGATCCGAAGATCGGCGGGAAGCAGATCGCTCTCGTCGAAGGCGAACTTTGGGGCCTTCTCGACGTTGTCCAGATCCAGGCCGCACTCGCGAGCGATGTCTTGCGACACAGCGATCGATGGGCTGGCCGGGTTCGCATCTTCCGGCGGTGGCAGCGCTGTCGGCTGCGGTGCGGCGATGCCTGGGGGTTCGTAAGGGGTCGGACGAAGCTCCGCGGCCTCCGTTGCGCCACGAGTCTCGCCGCCGATATCGAAGCGACCTTGGACACCGGCATATACGAACGTGTTGATGCGCGGCTCCTCAATGGTGCCCCCTGGGTTCTGCCACAGCGGCAAGTTCAAGTCGGCTCCGAGGATGGGTCCGAGGGCAAGTTGCGGCGTCGCCCTCAAGTCGACACCCACTGTCAGCCGCGCGAGCTCGAAGCCGTGCGTCAGCAGATTGGGTCCCGCCCCATTGCCCTCCTCCCAGAGCAATCGATAGCCGGTACCGAGCTGGATCCATGGGTCAAGCCGGGTCATCGGGTTGACGTGGTATGCGATTTGGAGCCCGGTGGCGATGCCTCGCGCCCCCTCGGCGCGCTGCGCTTGAAGCTCCTGATACTGCAAAGTAGCGCCAATCGACCAGCGCGGATCGAGCCGGTAGCCGACGCCGACATCAGCGGCGATTCCCGCCTGCACCACGGCCGGCATGTTGACCCCCCTTTCGAGCATCCCGAGACCCTGCGTGTAGCCGGTTCCGACGGTCAGCTCGAGCGCATTCCGCGGGGCCATCACGTGGTCCTCAAGGTAGGACTGCGTGCTCTCCTGAGCCGAGGCGTTCGCCGCCGCCGAGACGGCAAGGGCCACGGAGGCTGCGGTGACTCCAAAATTGGATTTCATGACTTGGCTCCTTCTCTATTCAGGGAATATCCAAGAGCAGCTCCCGTGCCAACCGTCGGTTCTCTCGTAAACCTCGTAGATGTACGGACGACGTTTCGATCCTGGAAACACACCCATCGTCCGGGCGATGCTCCGTTCCCTCCCTGCGGTCCCGGGAGCCACGTATCACCCCAGGTAGACTTCGATTCCTAGCGTGAATCTGTATTGTGGATACGAGAGCGGAACGCCCTTAATTTGCGGCACCGGCACGGCAATGTTGAGCGGATTGATCACGAAAAAGAACGTTCGCGATAGCTTCCACTCCACACCGAGAAAGCTCACGCCGGCGTACGGCCCGAAGCTTCCCGACGGGGCTCCGTAGAGATTACTGAGCAGGTACGAAGCACCAAGACTGACTGTGGTTCTCAGGTTGAAATTTTCGTACGCCAGCGGAAACCGGAGCATCGCAGAAGCGAACACGTTCACGGCGCCGGCTCGGGCGGTGGTCCCATTCAAAGCAAGCCACGGATTCCACTCCCCATCCAACCCAAACGACCAGTGCTTGCTGAGATGCAATCGGAGGCCGGCTGCGCCCGCCAGCGCGGGGTTGTCGAACGACCCGGACCCGCTGAGGGATGCGCCCCAGGCAGTCGAGCTTGGGTCGCGGGGCCCGGGCTCCTTGACTGGGATGATCGTCGGCGGAGGCGGAGCGTGCGTGTCGACCACCGTGGGCGTTGTGACCGTGGTCGTGGTCGTCGTGGGCGTCTTCACGGTCGTCTCGACCGTCGGCGGCGTCTCGGGAGACCCCGCGAGGACCGTCGTCGTGGTTGTCGCGGGGGCCGTCGATTGTGCGCGAGCAGCGTCGGGAGCGAGAAGGAGCGTCCCCGCGACCGCAAGCCCACCTGCGATTGCGGCAGGCGAAGCCCTTCGACGCCTGCGTCTTACGACGACGAATACAGCGGAGACGCTTCCTGCCAGCATCGCCCCGGAGCCTCCGTCGACTTTGCCCACCCGGCAGCCGCAGCTCCCCGAATCCCCGTACTTGCGCTCGGGCGCATCGCACCAGCCATTGCCGAACGTGCAACCGGGCGAATAGCTCAGATACTGGTCCAACACGGCGTCCACGCCAGCCATTTTTTCTTCGGGCGACTTCGCCGGATCGAGCGTTTCGCGGAGCACTCCACTCGAGGCTTCGATGGCCAGCGCGCGCCTGGTGGCCCTCAGCGGATCGGGGTCGTCGCAACGGTCGAGCTCCGAAGCGTGCGCGGGGCCGTCGCGCGATTCGACCAGCGTCCCGTTGACCTTGTCGATCCAGTTGAGAGCCACGGTGATTTGCCTTTCATCGGCCGTTCGGTACGTGTGCGTAAAGCTGTCTTCGATCGCGTGAATCGCCTGACCCATCTTCACGTAGTAGGTGGGGAGCGGCGCATCGACCTGACCGCGAAGCGACAGGTGCACGGCCAACGTCGTTCGCTTGGTTGCGTCGGGCGCGCCCGACGCATCGAGACCGTCGAGGGCTTCCACGATTCGGCCTCGAACGAATGCCCGGCACGCCGCGACGGCCGAGGCAGAACCACTCGGCTCGTCCTGGTCTTGGCTACGAAGGCAGTGTTCTTGTTGTCCGTCGGGGTTGCCGTGAACGGCAGCAAGCTGGGTCACGTCCTCCGAGGCGCGGCCTTTGAGATCATTGTCGCGGACCGCGATGAGCAGCGTCGCGCCTCCCAGATCCGACATGTCCGAATCGGGAGTAAACTGCAGGTCACCGATGAGCGCTCGCTCATCGCCGCTCGCGGGGAGCGGAGCGGCGGTTGCGAGCTCGCCGCGGACGGTCCGAAGCGCCGCGGTCGTGATCTCCTCGTGGCACCCTCGGGAGAAGATGTTCTTTACCGTGTAGGCGTGAGCCGTGTGGGCCGTCACCGCCAGAAACGTTGCGAGAGCCGCGGCTCCGAGCAGTGTTGCAGGACGGTGATCGACCATTGCGCGCGTCTAGTGCACGTCGCGTGCCTCCGTTCGAAGGCGCAGATCGCGGGTAGCCGCCGTCTCCGCGGACCACAAGCCGGACGCGCGCGACGCTCGAAATCCAAAACCATTTCGCAAATCGCCCAGGGGCGAGGCGACCGCCGTCGCGATGCGCCCTCTCAGTGTCGATCGTGGTCCCGCCGTTCTTCGCGCCGTTCATGCTCGTGCTCGACGTGACGGCGCTCAACGTAAACGTCGCGGCCCCGCCCCTCGCGCCAAAAGCACCCTGCGCCAACCGAGGGGTAGAGCAGCACGAAGGCCAGTGGCACACACCGGACGAATCGTTCTTTCAAGTGGAGTCCCATCTCGCACGGCTCAGCAACCATCGTGCCTCCATGCAGTTGGTGCGCAAATGGTGTACGACGTTCGTCGCTCGTCTGCCGCCGCGTCGCCGGCGGGGCACGTCCGAAGCCGAGAGATCATGACCATCGCCGTCGAGTCCCCGAGTCAACGAGCGCGTTTGCGCTTTCGCGAGCATCCAGTCGAATTTCTTCTCGGCGCGTTCGCCGATGTGAGGCCCGGGGAGGCGCCGACGGTTCTGCTTCTCACGCTGAACGTCTTCCTGCTACTGACGGCATACTACCTGTTGAAGGTCGCGCGCGAACCGCTCATCTTGTTGGGCGCTGGCGCCGAGGTGAAGAGTTACGCCTCGGTCGGGCAGTCCCTACTGCTCGTCTTCGTGGCGAGCTTCTACGGCTGGCTCTCGGCGCGCGTGGGCCGAATGGCGCTGATTGCGTCGGTAACCCTATTCTTCGCGATGAATCTCGCCGTGTTCTGGGCCTTGGGAATCCGCGGCGTTTCCCTTGGGGTGCCGTTCTTCTTGTGGGTCGGTGTCTTCAACACGGTGACGGTCGCGCAGTTCTGGAGCTTCGCCGCCGAGACCTACACGGAAGAGCAAGGAAAGCGTCTCTTTCCCATTGTCGGCATCGGAAGCTCGATTGGCGCCGTGGGGGGCGCCACGATCGCCGAACCCCTCGTCCGCCTTGGTTCGCCGTTTCTTCTCATGCTCGTCGCGGCGGCAATCCTCGTCTCGACCGTCGGCCTCACGTACCTGGTTCATCGACGCAACGCGACGCTTGCGGCGACCGATTCGACGAAGCCGCAAGATGCGCCGCTCGGGCGGGACAACGCATTCGCCCTCATCGTTCGCGACCGCTACCTCCTCATCTTCGCCATTCTCATCTTCGTCCTGAATATGGTCACCAAGACAGGCGATTACGTGCTCGACCGAATGCTGGTGTCGCACGCAAGGGCCTCGGCGGAGGCGCTGGGGATCGCGCCGGCCAGCTACATCGGCGAGTTCAAGGCCCGTTACTTCGAGTGGATCAACACTCTCGGAGTGATCCTCCAGCTTTTCGTGGTCTCACGCGTGATCAAGTACGCCGGGCTGCGCGTGGCGCTCATCCTCGTTCCCCTTGCATCCCTCGCCGGATACACAACGGCCCTGGCGATGCCGCTGATCGGGGTGCTTTTCGTCGGTCGCGTGGCAGAGAGCACGCTCGACTATTCGCTCTCGAACACCACGCGCCAGGCGCTGTGGCTCGTGACGTCGCGCGACGCCAAGTACAAGGCGAAGCAAGTGATCGATACGTTCGTCATGCGCGCCGGCGACTCGGTGTCGGCGGCGCTCGTTTGGTTCGGGACACGAGCGGCGCTGGGCGCTAGGGCGTTTCTCGCGGTGAACGTGGCCCTCTCGGTCGCGTGGGCGGCGATGGCTCTTCTCCTCGGGCGCGAGCACGCGCGCCGGAGCGAGGGCAGCGAGCGATTCGGCGCAGGCCGCCGTTTCGAGACAGCCGGTCGTGGCGCTGCTCTGCGCCCATGAAGCGCCCGCGTCGACCCTCCGAAGTGATTCATGGGGGTCGCGCGGGCACGCCAGCGCCCGCCTAGAGCGGGGTTAGTTCATGCAGAGCGCGCCGGTGCGGCATTTGTCGAAGCGCGTGAGCGTGTCGAAGGGGTGGCTGCACTCCTCGCTTTGAATGGCGGCCGTGCAGCGCACGACGGCGTCGCGGTCGAGTCCGCGCGGGCAGTTGTAGGCGTTGAGGTCGTTCCCAATGCTTCCGCGCATCTGGTCCATGCACACGCCGCGCGATACGAACTTCGTGCCGGGACCGACGTTCTTGCAGCCCTGCTCTTGGTCGCAGCGGGCGGACGCGAGCCCGTCGACGACCGACGTGTCAGCGTGCTTCTGCGAGCTGGTGACGCCCGCTTGGCTCTCCGGGGTGCCCGTTACGGCTGGCCCTTGGTTTGCGCCGCCGCACGCGAAGAGTAGCCCGGTCGCGGTAAACGAGAGCCCAGAAATCAGTTTTAGGATGTTCATGGTCGCGAGGCTGTGCATACTCCATACCGCTTCGCTCGGTCGCTGTTGAACGCGGCATGCGTGTTGCGAGTCAACAAGAATCATGAATAGCGAACGAACTGAAACCGATCCACTTCGCAATCCGAACGAGCCCACGCCGCCGCACGCGAACGGGAGCCCGCCCATGGGGAGCCGCGCGTTCGGGCGCCGCGCGAAAGCCATGTTCTCGGAATTTCCTTCGGGTCTCGACGCGCAGATGAAGCGCACCCCATACGCCGCCGTGGGCGTTGCCTTCGCGATCGGAATGGGGACCGGCATCCTTTTGGGCTCGCGCATTCTGCGATCCGTCCTCGCGAGTGCCGTCTCCTACGGGGTCATCGAGGTCGGCCGCGCCTACGTGCGAAAGACGGCGTCCGCGCGCGCGACGTCGTAATTCCGACGTCGCTGGAGAGGGGCGGCTGGGGGACCGCGACGGCGGTACTCTGCAAGCGCTGCCTGGCACTTTGAGAAAATCCTACCGCCCCGTTCCGACTTCCAAGCCCACTCGGCTCATGGCGGCGGCGCACTCCAGGATTTGAGAGCCGAGACGTCGAAACTCCTCGGCGAGTTGCGCGCTGACCGCGCTAAACCTCGCCGCTTCTGAGCTTCTCACCGGAGGGGCGAGACGGTCGACCTCGTCTACGAGGGTGCGAACGAGCGCCGCGTGGCCTCGAAGCCTCGCCAATGCCTCCGGGAGAGCTTCGAGCTCCCTGGCTTTCAAGAACGTCGTGGAAGTGGACATGGGCACCTCTTGCGAGGGACCATCAGCAAGTCGCGGGCCCGCTTTCCAAGTCGCGTGCACTCACGCGGCAAGGATGTCCGCAAGCTCAAGACGTCGATTGGCGAAGTATCGGGCCGACCTCCGCTTCCAACCGACGGCTTGCAGCTCGGAAACCAGCGGGACACTCCAGCGACTCACGTGCGACAACGACTCAACACATTGCGTGAATTGCGCCATTGAAAATGGCTTGCGAAGAAACGCGTTACCCCCCGCATCCTCTGCATAGGCCTTGTCCTGCGGGCTTCCGTGCTCACTCGTAATGATGATCCGCAGCCCGGAGAGCGCGAGCGAACCGCGGATGTGCTCGCAGAGCTCGTACCCCGACTTGTTGGGGAGTCCGACGTCGATACAAGCGAGTGATGCTCGCGCATTTGCCAAGTGGTCGACGGCGGCACCGTAATGGCCTGCCGTCAGGACTTGAAAGTCCATCCGTGCGAGCTCAATGCTCATCGCTCTCTGTAGCCGCGGGTCGTCCTCTACGAGGAGCGCGAAGCGTCTCGTGGCATCCAGCGGCTTTCTCCACGAGGACATCGCGATGGGCATGCAATACTGCTATACAAGTACCGCGCCAAGGCAACGGTGTCGCCGGGACGTGCAGCGCAAGGAATCGCGTCATGGCCCACGGCGTCTACGTGATAGAGCGGCGCGAAGAACGAGTCTTGGCATTCCGATAGCCACGTTCCGACTGTCGCATCTTGCCCTCACGCGCTCACGAGGGCGACCAAATCGCTTTCCGGAGCAGCAGAAGCTCGTCGAAGGTCCCCGAGGATCTCGGCCGCCGGACGGGCGGCACGCATCGGGCGAGCCTCACCCAGAAAAGGCCAGACAGCGTCTCGGATCTCGTCGGGAAGTACCGTCTCGAGGTACTCGAGCGCCGTTCCACGGATGCGCGGGTTGTCCTCGTGCAGCGCCTTGAATGCGAGATGAAGCGAGTCGCGATCCAAAACGAGCGCCAGGAGGGTGAACACGTGTTCGATGCCGCGGTCGATCTGGTCGCGCAGAAGCCTGTCGATGAGCGCGGGGGGCTCGCTCTCATCCTCGTCGAAGTCGGCCGTAGGCTGGCTTGCGGACACGTCCTTGCTGAGGGCGAGCTCTCGCTTCACGATCGCGATCACTGCCGCTTCCGGAATCGCGAGGCTCGGGTCCGCGCGGTGAATCTTCGTGAGCGCGCGCCCGCACTGATAGCGCACTTCGAAGCGCTCGTCGGCCGTGCCGAGCATCAGCCCGTCCACGGCGTCCTGCGTCGCGCAGGCGGAGAGGACGCGCGGGATTCGGCGGCGGATGCCGAAGTCCACGTCCGGGTCGCAGAGCGCGTCGACGAGCTGCCCCGTGATCTTCGAGACGCCTTTGCGGAGCGCCTCGATCGCGTGCGCATGAGATGCTTTGTCCGCGAGAAGAAGAATCGCGAACGAGACGAGAGGGCGGGGAAGCAGTGTCCCGCCGGAGAGCACCCGGCGGACACGGTTCGCGTCGCGCGAGCGCAGGTCGGCGATCGCCGGGAGCCACGCATCGGCATCTGCAGTCGCCTCGCTTGTCCCCACTTCTCCCGCGCGCGGCGGCTCGACCGACAGAATTTCCAGCCGCTCCACGATCTTCTCTCTCGTTTCGACCTTCTCGGGCGAGGGGCCCGCCTGGGCTACGGCTTCGGCACCCTTGCGGAGACTCTCTTCGAGCACTGCGACGTACCCCGTGTGCAACGCATGGGACCGGGTGAGGCTGACCATCGCGCAGGCGATCGCGACGACCAAGAGAACGATCTCAGCGCGGTGAGAGAGAAGCGTGATCGCCAGTATCGTCATCCCGGCCGCGGTGACGGTACCGAGCCGGTCGAAGCCTACGTCGATGAATGTCTTCATCGCGCGCTTCCTTCTCTGGGAGACCGGCGTATAGAGCATTTCGTAGGCCATCCGGAAGAGTGAGTTCCGCTGCGTCGCTTCGCCGCCCCGAAGCACCGCGGTACTCCAAAGGCCCGGAAGCGCAAGGCCGATTGCCCCGCCGAGCACGACCACCCCCGGGAGCAGCGCCACCGTCACGGCGAGGCCGAGCTTCTCGAGCGCTATGCGCCCGCAGGTCAACTGCAGCGCCAATGAGAGCACTCCCACGCAGAGCCAGAACAACGAGAAAAACGAGAGCAGAGCGCGCCCGCTCGCGTAGGCCTTGGTCGCCTCGGCACTGAACACGTAGTCGAGGAGGCCCGAAGTTACGGCGCCCAGCGCGACGACGATGGCGAGATTTCGCAAGTAGGCCGAGTCGCGCAGGATGGTCACCGGAGACGGCGCCTGATCTCCCGGGTCGCTGACCTCCGACGAATCTGGCCCCACGCCTTGCCGCCCCTTCAACTGCAGGCTGCCCCACAGCGAAACGAGGTTCAACCCGGCCAGCAGCGGGAGCATCGTCGGCACGTCGATCAGCGCCGAGGCTCGCCACGCCGCAAGCCCGCCCAGCAGCCCGCCCAGAGTTCCTCCACTCGTGATCGCCGAGACCGAGCGCCTACTCGTGTGCGGGTCGAAGGTCTCGTTGACCAGCGACCAGAACGCCGAGACCACTGCGGCGCCAAAGAGCGCCGTGTAGAGATAGAGAACGACCGCACCTAGGCGCGGCGCCGAGAACGTGAGCGCCCAAGCAACGAGCAAAGTGGCGCAGCCCACCGCGAAGGCACTGGAAACGACCTTCGCGGGCGAGTGCCGCAACATCAGGCGCGACAGCCACACCACCGCGAGGAGCGAGATGACCGCAGACGCGGCCATCATCGCCGGTAGCACCCTCACGTTGAAGCTAGAAAGAAAGAGCGCGTCGCGCGTCGCCTTCCCGGCGACTTGTTGCGCAATCATCGCTGCCGACGCGATGGTCGCGACAAGCGCTCCCGCCGGCAGGCGATCGATTCGAGAGGCCATTCGGCTTCAATTGAGAAACGCCTCTCGCGCGGTCCAGCCCTACTAGGGCGACGCGACCGCCGGCAGCACGACGATTTCGACGCGGCGATTGTTGGCCCGCCCTTCGGGAGACGCGTTGTCCGCAATCGGTCGCGTGAGACCGAACCCCTGCGCCGTCACGCGGTCGGCGGCGATCCCACGGGAGACGAGATAGTCGCGCACCGACTGCGCTCGCCGCTGGGAGAGGTCCTGATTGTACGATGCCTCCCCTTGCGAATCCGTATGACCTTCGACAATGATCTTCGATTCGGCGTCCTGCTTCGTCAGGGCAGCGGCCACCTCGTTCAGCTTCACCTGAGCGCCGGGCAACAAGTCCGAATGGTTCGTTACGAAAAGAACGCTTCCCGATAGCGTGATGACCATGCCGCGCGCCTCTTGCTTCACCGACGCGAAGGCGGCGAGATCGGCGGCGGCTTGTGCCGCGCGTTTGTCAGCCGCTTCGCGGCGATCGCGCTCGGTCTGGAGCTGCTGGTTTTGATCCTGCAGCGCCTGACCCTGCATGGCGATCTGCACGTTCGCGCGTCCGAGCTTGGCCGCGGTTGCCTGTACCGTCGCGGTCTCTGCGTCGTGCATCCTTCCGAGCGTCTGCTGCTGCTGCTGGGCGGCTTGCAACGCCACTCCGCGCGCTTCCGCGATTTCGGCGCGGCGGGTAGCCACGTAGGCCAAGTCGATGGTCGTAGGGCTAGCGCCGTCTGCGGTGAACGACTGCTCTGCGGCATCGAGCGACTCGCCGGCCGCGTGCACATCGGCAGGGTCGAAGCTCGCCGCGACACCGCGGCTTGCCCGGGCGTATGTGGCGCGGGCGGTGACGAGATCTTGGGGCGGCAGCGTGGAAGCGCAACCGGCGACGGTCGCGAGGGCGACGAGGATGGACGTGTATTGAAGCGTTCTCATGGCTGTGCCCCTTGGTTCGCGTTCACGGTTCGCTGGTTGTTCGATTGGGTCGTCGCGCCCTGCGCATCGACTCTTGCACCTTCCTCCCGCGTCAGCGCGATCGCGAGCTCGGCGTCGGACTTCGCGCGCGCCAGCAGTCGGTCGGCCCTCTCGTTGTCGCCATCACGGATGGCAGCGTTCGCCTCGACGATCTGCTCGTGCGCAAGCTGGAGATGCAGCTGCGCCTTCGGCTGGCTGGCCGCACCCACTTCGGAAGCGCCGCGCTCTGCGGCTTGAGCGTCGGCCAAATGCTGGGCCGGAACGGGGTATGTCGTTGCGCATCCGAGGTCGAGCGAGGATACGGATACGAGAATGAGGATGCCTAGTTTCATCGGGGTCTCCGTTCTGCGTAATGATCTTTTAGTTGGATCTTCGCCAGCCAGTCCATCGCAAGAGCGCGGTATAGACGCCCATAAGTCGACTGGATGCCGCCCGTCAATCGATGCCACCACATGGCGATCGGGCTCCAATTCATAATTGTCTCTGCTTTCCGTTTGTTCGAACGCCGTACTCCAGCGTTCTGCCCAGCCGACCGGTGCAAGGACGGTGCCGCGCCGTCGGCGCGGGTCTTTTGGCCCGCGATTCCGGGGACGAGGCGCCTCGGGCGAATCACCCATTCGCGAATTGCGAAGCCTCGGTCAATTAACCAGAATTAGAAAATGTGCGACTCGAGCGCCCGTGCCTCGAGTTGCGGGATCATGGTCACATCGAAATCGGATTCACGATCACAATGATCGCTGGGCGCGCCGCATCCCGCGTCCCGATCGTCGCGACGTCGGCGTCGAACGCGGCACCGTCCTTACGGCGCTGCTTGACCGTGCCGGTCCACAATGACTCGTCGTTGGCAAACAGAGTCATAAGGCCGTCGTGTGGATCCCGAGGCTGACAAAGATCTTGCGCACTACACGCGAGAAGGCCAGCACGCGTGTACCCGTACGCCTGCTCCGCGGCGCTATTTGCCGCGACAATCAGCCCGGTGCGTGGATCGAAGATCCACATCGGGAAGGGGCTCGCGGGCAGCCGCCGATCGCACCCTTCCGCATCCTCCGCCGACAAGCCGGGCCGGCGCGCTTCACACGCCGCGGGAGTTTGATGCAAGGCCTCGAGCCCCACCACTCCTCCGGAGAATACGCCGGACTCCCAATGGTCGGCTCGCCGATTCGCGATGGCGATCGCCCTGGCCTTCCCGGTCGACGGCCACAGCGGGTGCGCGAGCGCCCGTGGACCATCCTCGAAATCCTGAAGAGAGCCACGCGAAAAAACGTGCGCATCCCACAGCGGAGGCAGCCACCGGCGCGACCGTCGAAAGTCGTGTGAGATTGTCATCTTGCCTCAGTTTTTTGCATTCTGCGCGTACGCCGAAGCGCGCGACGCGCGTTTGCTCGGGAATGACGGCCGGGCCACACGAGCGTGCAAGGCGCGAGCCGCTACCCATACCGGTTCCCTCGAATGACCCGCAAGCGATGCGCGCGGCGGAGATTTGTGCACCCATGGCCCTCTGTGCGGGGCCTACTGACGAGACCATCAAAGCGACGGCCCGCGCCCTTGCGGGCCCAGAATGATGTTGGCCGGCTTCTTGATAGTGAAGCGGCAAATGGGAGTCGCCGAACCACGTCACCTTCTGGACACAAAACCTCAGCGCGAAGAGACCAGGGCAAAGTCGCTGGCCCGGCACGGCAGCATCCGCCGCATCCTCGTTTGCCTCGATCGCTCTTCCTTTTCCGACGTGGCCCTGGGGTACGCGATCTCCTTGGCCAAGACCTTCGACAGCGCCATCACACTCGTCTGCGTCCTTCAACCCGCGCACGAAACAGCGGTGCTGCGCGCAACGGACGCCTGCAGTTGGGAGGTTGCTCGACAGGAAGCGGGCGCCTACCTCGAGCGACTCGGGACGGAGACGAGGAGAGCCTCCGGAATACGCGTCGACTGGAGGCTGGAGCAAGGCCATCCCGCTGAACGAATAACTTCGCTCGCTCACGAGCTCGGGGCCGATCTCATCGTGCTCGGCAGCAACGGCGAAGCCGGCGTGATGGCGTGGAACCTCGGGAGCACCGTCCAGCAGGTCCTTGCGGTGGCGCGAGTTTCGGTCTTGATCGCGCGGTCGGCGGAGCGCGCGCCGGACCATTGGGCACCGAAGCGGATCCTCCTGCCGCTCGACGGCTCGCTACGCGCCGAAAGCGTTTTGCCGACCGCCGCACGCATTGCCAAGGCGCATGGCGCCGAGATCCTCCTTACCCACGTCGTTCCCGAGCCCTGCGCGAGCGCCATGCTGCGTGCCAACGACGACCTCGAAGCCGCGCGCGATCTGGCGACGCGCATGGAGTCCACTGCAACACGATACCTCGAGAACCTTCGCGATCAGCTCGGTCGAGAAGGACAGCTCGTCCGGGCGATCGTTCTTCGACGCGCGGACACGCGGCAGTCGCTTCTCGACGTCGCGCGCAAGGAGGGGGTCGATCTCGTCGTGCTTTCGGCGCACGGAAACACGTGCAATCCCGCGCTTACGTTCGGAAGCGTGACGGCTCATCTGCTCGCCCACTTGTCGCTGCCGCTCCTGGTTCTGCAAGACCTTCCAATGGAGACCCAACCGCTCAAGGACCAGAACACCGCTCCGGAAATACGCGCGAGCTTCACGGCGGGGGGAGCTTGACGGCAGCGGTCCAGCGAGATCTCGGGGGGTTTGCGACGGAGGCCGAGATCCTCGAGCAGAGGGCACGCGTTCTCGCGGCGGCCCACTGGGAAATCCGGCGTCCGCACCGCGCTTCGGTCGATTTTCTCGACGCACAGATCATCCAGCGCTCTCTTGCGCAAGCCGAGCGGCGCCTCGCCTCCGATCAGTCTAAAGACCCGGCCCTTCGCAAGCCGGCCGAATGGTTCCTCGACAACTACTACTTGGTCCGTCGCGTGGCGCGGCAGGTCGCCGAAGAGTTTCCGCGCGGCTTCGTGCAGCGCCTCCCAGTGCTCGCCGCCGGTCCTGCGAGCGGCCTGCCGAGACTCCACGCGCTCGCTCGCGCGCTCGTCGTCGGGAAGACGATCGAAGTCGACGCGGCCTTTCTGCAGCGCTTCACCCACGCCTATCAGCAGGTCGCGCCACTTACGATAGCAGAGCTTTGGGCGCTGCCGATGATGCTGCGTGTCGCGGTTCTCGATGGCCTGGTTCGGTGTCTGCGCAAGCTGCGCGTCGTCGACGATGCGCTCGGGGAAGCGGCGGGGGATCTTGCAGTCGACCCGGCTATGGGGGTGGAGCAGTCGATTCGCGCGCTCCGCCTTCTCGCGGACATCGATTGGAGCACTTTCTTCGAGAAGAACAGTCGCGTCGAGGCGATTCTGCGCGACGATCCGTCGGGCATCTACGGACGAATGGATTTCGCGACCTGTGACGCCTATCGCAAAGCAGTCGAAGAGCTGGCATGGACGGCCGGGGAGACGGAACCCGACGTTGCAGCGCGTGCCGTCGAGCTCGCCCGTGCAGGAATCCCCGACGGACGACGCGGACATGTGGGCTTCTATCTCGTCGGCGAGGGCCGTGCCGTGCTCGAACACGAGATTCGATACCGGCCTGTGGGCTTGGAGCGCTTGCGGCGCATCCTTCGACGGTGGCCGACGCCGGCTTACCTGCTGCCTATCGCCCTCGCCACCGCGGTTCCACTTCTCGTGATTGGCGGCTATGCGGCACATGCCGGTGGACATCCGCTTGGGATCGCCGTGGCCATCGCGCTCGCGCTGGCGCCGGCATCGGTCTTTGCGGTTGCCTTGATGCAGCAGATTTTCGCACGCATTCTCCCGCCTCGCGTTCTACCGAAGCTCGACCTCTCAGCGGGCCTGCCGGACGACGCCCGAACCCTCGTCGTCATGCCGACGCTGCTAGGCCGCGCCACGGACGTCGACGAGATGCTGAGGCAGATCGAGCGACATCACATCGCCAACCCGGACCCTCGGCTGCAGCTCGCCCTGCTCACCGACGAAGTAGACTCTACGACGGAGCCACAGAGTAGTTCGCTGCGGGAGGCTGCCGCACGAGGAATCGTGGGGCTCAACGCGAAGCACGGCAAGAACGGCTCTGGGCCATTTCACCTGCTGCACCGCGAGCCCCGGTGGAATCCATCCGAACGGCGCTTCATGGGGTGGGAGCGCAAGCGCGGCAAGCTCGAGGAGCTCAACCGCTTGCTGCGTGGCGACGCGAGCACAAGCTACACGCGCCACGTGGGCGACCCGAAGGGGCTCGAGCGGATCCGCTTCGTGATAACGCTCGACATCGACACCGAGCTTCCGATGGGCAGCGCGCGTCGATTGGTGGGTCTCCTCGCCCATCCCCTTAACAGCGCCCTTTTCGACGACGCGACCGGACAGGTCGTGTCCGGATACACCATCATTCAGCCACGGATCGAGACTTCGCCCGCGACGTCGCGGCGTACGCTCTTCTCGAAAATCTATGCGGGCGACGTCGGGTTCGACATCTACACGCACGCGGTGTCCGACACGTATCAAGACCTCTTCGGAACGGGAATTTACGTTGGCAAAGGTATCTATGACGTCGACGCGTTCATACGCAGCCTCGAAGGGCGCGTGCCGGAGAACGCGATCGCCAGCCACGACCTCTTCGAAGGGGTCCACGCGCGGACCGCGCTCGCGAGTGACATTGTCTTGTTTGAGGACTATCCGGTTCATTACGCCGCCTACGCGAGGCGTATGCACAGATGGCTGCGCGGCGACTGGCAGCTCTTGCCCTGGCTATTTCCCTGGGTCCCTTCGGCCCGGGGGACGGCCCTTGCCAATCCGCTTGCCCTCATCGATCGCTGGAAGATCGTCGACAACCTGCGCCGCAGCCTCGCAAAACCGATGCTCCTTCTCCTGCTTGTCGCCGGCTGGGTCGCCCTGCCCGGTGATCCCCGCATTTGGACTTTGGGATTCCTCGGGGCGTCGCTCGCGCCCATGATCCACTCCGTCGCCACCGGGCGGCGGAGGCGGGCTGCCAATCTCGCGCGCGGAGCGCTCGAGCTTTCGTTTCTGGCCTTCGAGACCGCGGTTGTCGTCGATGCGGTGGCACGGGTGCTCGTGCGCATGTTCGTCACGCGCAAGCACCTGCTCCAATGGACCAGCGCCGCGAACACAGCGCGCGGACTCGGAGGTTCGCCGCCGCGCTTCCTCTTGTGGCGCGAAATGTATTGGTCGCCCCTTCTGTCGGCTGCGGCCGCTATTCTCGTCGTTTGGGCCAGACCCTCCGCAATCATCGTCGCCTCGCCGCTACTCATCGTCTGGCTGGTTGCCCCCGAGCTCGCCCGCTGGCTGAGCCAGCCGGTTTTGATCGGCGGCGCGCCTCTCGGCCCCGAAGACGTTCGACGGCTGCGGCTACTTTCGCGAAGGACCTGGCTCTTCTTCGAGACGTTCGTTGGGCCGGGTGACCAGTGGCTCCCGGTCGACAACCATCAAGAGGCCCCCCACGAGCAGACGGCGCATCGAACGTCTCCGACGAACGTCGGGATGATGCTCCTCTCGACGCTCGCGGCTTACGACCTCGGCTACCTGGGACCGCGTGAGCTGTCCCTGCGGCTGAGGAGCGCGTTCGAAAGCATCGCACGGCTGACCCACTACCAGGGGCACCTCCTCAATTGGTACGAGACCAAGAATCTCCAGCCGCTCCTTCCGCAGTATGTCTCCACCGTCGACAGCGGCAACTTCGCCGGCTGCCTGCTGGCGCTCGAGCAAGGATGCAGGGAGGTCGCGCACGCGACGGTGCTTCGATCCGAGGCGTGGGATGGGCTCACCGACTCCCTCGATCTTCTCGATGGAGTGATCGGATCGACCGGGAACGGTTCGGCCACGTCGTTGCGTGCAGTCCTCGCCCGGATGCGCCATTCGATGCAACGAGCGCGTGAGGCTCCGAGCGAGGCCCACGACACGCTTCGAGCGCTGTGCGGCGAAACCTCAGCCGAGCTCGATCGCGAGCTTCTCGCCTTGCTCGACACCGGGGCGCTCCGGCACGAAGCCGACGCCCTCCACGCCGTGCGGACGTGGATGGGCCGCCTCAATCACCAGCTGCAAGAGATGCGTCACGAGCTCGAAGATCTCGTCCCGTGGCTGGGGTGGGAGAACGAACCGGCCATCGATGGCCTCGAGCTACCACACGTGCTCCGGCTCGACGAAATACCGGCCGCCGCGCACAAGCTTTGTGCAGCCATCGAAGACCGAGACCGGGCCATCCATGCTGTGCCGTCGGCCGAGATCGAGGCATCGTCGCGGCGGCTTCGCGAGGCATGTCGCACCGCCGAGGCGAGCGCCCGCGCTCTGCGCGACGGTCTGCTCGACGTCGCGGCGCGGGCCGCAGCGGAAGTCCGGGGAATGGACTTTCGACTCCTCTTCGACGCCGACCGGAAGCTCTTCTCGATTGGTTTTAACGTCACACTCGATCAGGTCGATCCGCATCACTACGACCTCCTCGCTTCCGAGGCGCGCCTGGCAAGCTACCTCGCGATCGTCAAACGCGACGTACCCGAAGCCCATTGGTACGCGCTGGGCCGGCCGATGACCCGCGTGGAGGGGACCCCTGCGTTGCTCTCGTGGGGCGGGACGATGTTTGAGTATCTGATGCCGAGCCTGCTCATGCGAAGTCGAGAAGGAACGCTCATCGCACAGAGTTGCGAGCTCGCGGTGGAAGCGCAGATCTCGTACGCGGACCAGACGGGAGGTCCCTGGGGAATCTCCGAGTCCGCATACGATAGGCTCGACGCCCAGCAGACGTACCAGTACCGGTCGTTTGGGGTGCCGGGGCTCGGTTTTAAGCGGGGGTTGGACGACGACCGCGTCGTGGCTCCCTACGCTTCGGCGCTTGCCGTATCGGTCCGACCTCGTGCCGTCCTCGACAACATGTCGAAGCTCGAATCGATGGGGCTGCTCGGCTCGTATGGGCTCTTTGAGGCCGTCGATATGCACCCCGACCGCGCTCCGCCGGGGCGCTCCTACTCGGTCGTACGATCGTACATGGCCCATCACCAAGGGATGTTGCTCGTCGCCATCGACAACTTTCTGAGCCGCCAAGTGATGGTCGAACGGTTCCATGCCAACCCGTCGGTGGAGGCGGGTGAGATGTTGCTCAACGAGCGAGCGCCGACCGGGCCCCCTCCGGAGTGGCCGCTTGCCGAGAGTGGCGAGACCACGCACGCCGAAGCGGGAACGACGCCGCCGAACGCGCCGGCCCCGTGGTCACCGCGCGGCGATGGGCGCCCACAGGCCTTCGTGCTCAGCAACGGCAAGCTCACGAGCTTGGTGACGCACTCGGGAGCCGGTGGGCTCTCGTGGCAGGGGCTCGCGCTCACGAGCTATGCGCGCGATCCCGCGCGCGACGGGGACGGACTCTGGATCTACCTTCGCGACGAGGCGGACGGTCGCGTTTGGCCTGCCGTGTCAGACGACGGACGCACGACCTTCGCAACCCACAAGGCGGAGTTTCACCGGCGCGAGCACGGGATCTCGGTTCACGTCGGCGTCGCCATCGCGCCGGCCGACGACGTGGAGGTGCGCCAGATCACGCTCCACAACGAGACGAGTCGTCGGCGGCGGCTGACCGTGGCGACCGCGGCGGAACCAGTGCTGCTTGCGGCGGGGCAGGCGGCGAGGCACCCGGCCTTCGCGCGGATGTTTGTCGAGACTGAGTTCGTGGCCGACCTCGAGGCGTTGATCTTCGCGCGGCGGCTACGCACCACCGACGAGGAGCCTGCCGTGCTGGTGCACTGCCTCGTGCACGAGGACGCTTCGGTGAGCCTGTCGGGCTACGAGACGGATCGGGCCGCCTTCTTCGGGCGCTGCACGACGGCCGAGGCGCCCCAGTCGCTGGCGAACCGGCGGGGAGGCCATCACGGACAGACCGGGGCGGTGATCGACCCAGTCATGAGCTTGATGGCCTGCGTCGACTTGAAACCGAAGGGGACAGCTACCCTCGCATTCGTTACCGCAGTCGGTCGCTCGCGCGCCGTGGCGGTGGATCTGGCGCGCCGCTACCGGTCGATGCACGCCGTTCGGTGGGCGTTCCGAGATGCCGAGCAGGCGAGCGTGCGCCGCTTGCAGCGCGCGCGACTCGATCCGGAGACGCTGCCTGCCGTTCAGCGACTCCTGTCGGCCCTCATGTTCGGTGACCCCGCGCTGCGCGCCCCTCCGGAAGTGATCGCCGCGGGGCGACCGTGCAAGAGTCGCCTGTGGGGGCGGGGGATCTCTGGCGACGACCCGATCCTGCTTGTGCGTATCCACAATGCAGAGGCGCCCCTCCTCGGTGAGGTCGTCGCGGCGCACCGCTATCTTCGTTCGTGTGGTGTGCGCTTGGAGGTCCTTCTTTTCGACGAGCAAGCGACCGGCTACATCACGGAAGGGGCGGGAACGTTGCGAGGCGCTCTGGCCGAGTGCGCCGCCGACGACTGGCTCAATCGGCGCGGAGGTATCTTCGTGGTCCCCGCCGACCAGCTTACGGAGGACGAGCGTCGTCACCTCGAGGCGAGCGCGCGGGTCTTGCTCGACACACGCGACGGCTCGCTCTCGGCGAGCTTGGCGAAGACGGTAGAGGGGCGGCCTCTCCTGCCTCGGTTCGAGCCCATGCTGGCCGACGATGGCGTCGCGCTCCCGATCTCGCATCCCGAGCTCATTTTCGACAACGGCACCGGTGGCTTTTCGCAGGACGGGAGCGAATACGTTGTGTCCGTCGGGCCGACTGCGACGACCCCTGCGCCGTGGTGCAATGTCCTGGCGAATCCGGAGTTCGGCTGTCTGGTGAGCGAGTCGTCATTGGGATGCACCTGGTCGCTCAACAGCGGCGAGAACCGCCTCACGCCATGGCGCAACGATCCCGTCTTCGACAGGCCATCCGAAGCCCTTTACCTCCGCGACGAAGAAACGGCCGCGGTGTGGTCGCCGACGCCGCTTCCCGCGGGCCGCGACGCCGAGACGCTCGTGCGTCATGGCGTCGGATATACGTCCTACGCGCGTGAGAGCCAGGGGCTCGAGCAAAAACTCACCATTTTTGTTCCCCCCGACGCGTCGCTCAAGATTGCGCGCCTGACCCTGAAGAACAAGCTTGCACGGCACCGCCGTATCACGGCGACGTACTACGCGGAGTGGGTGCTCGGTGTTCTACGCGAAGAGCAACAGCCGTACATAGTGTCCGAATTCGAACGATCGGAAGCGTGCCTTCTGGCGACATGTTACTGGAACGCCGAATTTGCGGGGCGGGTCGCTTTTCTCGCATCCGCGGCCAACGTGCACGGGTTCACGGCCGATCGCATGGAGTTTCTGGGACCTCGCGGCGACTATGCGCGGCCCGAAGCGCTCGAGCGCTGGGGCCTGGCCGGCCGTACGGAAGCTGGGATCGATCCGTGTGCCGCGCTGCAAGTGCACGTGGAGCTTGCGCCGGGTGAGGAGATCGAAACGCACTTCATTCTCGGACAGGCATCCGATCGGGGGGAGGCTCTTGAGCTCGTGCGACGCTTTCGTGATCGAAGGCGGGTGGATGCTGCGTGGAGTGCGTTGCATGCGTTCTGGAGCGGCCTCACGGACAACATTCGCGTCAAGACACCGGAGCCGGCCATGGACCTCATGCTCAACCGCTGGTTGCTGTACCAGAGCACGGCGGCGCGGCTGTTCGGGCGCACAGGCTTCTACCAATCGAGCGGCGCGTTCGGCTTTCGCGACCAGCTCCAAGACGTCATGTCTCTCCTTCATGCGGCTCCTGCGAGGGCCCGTGCTCACATCCTCGAAGCAGCGTCCCACCAATTCGAAGAGGGCGACGTCCTGCACTGGTGGCATCCGCCGTCCGGGCGCGGCGTGCGCACGCGCTGCTCCGACGATCTCGCGTGGCTCCCCTTCGTGACCGCCGAGTACGTCTTTGCGACGGGTGACGCCGACATCCTGTCGGAGCAGGCGCCGTTTCTCGCTGGTGAGCCGCTTCGGCGGGACGAGCACGACCGGTACGCGCAGTTCGAGGCCGCCAGACGAGGCGCGTCCCTGCTCGAGCACTGCCGGCGAGCGCTCGAACGCGCCGCGACGCAAGGGAGCCATCGGCTTCCGCTGATGGGCGACGGCGACTGGAACGACGGGATGAACCGCGTGGGATCTGGCGGTCGGGGCGAGAGTGTATGGCTGGGCTGGTTTCTCTACGCGACGATGAATCGGTTCGCCTCGCTTTGCGACCGAGTGGATGAGCGGGCAGACGCGACGGAGTGGCGGAGCAGAGCCGAATCGCTGAGGGTCGAGGTCGACGCGAGTGCGTGGGATGGCGCGTGGTACCTGCGCGCATTCCACGACGACGGCTCGCTCATCGGCTCGGCGGCTTCGCGCGAGTGTCGGATCGACTCGATTGCGCAGTCTTGGGCTGTGCTGTCGCGAGGAGCCGATCCGGCGAAGGCGCGCGCCGCGCTCCATGCGGCCGATGAGTTGCTTGTGCGCGAGCAAGAGCGGCTGGTGCTCCTCCTGTCGCCTCCGTTCAACAGTATTCTCCACGACCCCGGATACATTCGTGCGTATCCTCCTGGCGTGCGCGAAAATGGCGGGCAGTACACGCACGCGGCAACGTGGCTCGGATGGGCTTGGGCTGCTCTCGGGGACGGCGATCGCGCCGCGCGCATCTTCCGCCTCCTCAACCCGATCCTCGCCACGCGCACGAGCGAGCAAGTGAATCGCTATCGCGTCGAACCGTACGTGCTCGCGGGCGACGTGTACTCCTGCGCACCATGGATCGGTCGTGGCGGTTGGACCTGGTACACGGGCTCTGCCGCGTGGGCATGGCGCCTGGGCGTGGAGGGGATTCTCGGCCTCCGAAGGGAGGAGGGCCACCTTCGTATCGAGCCATGCATCCCGCGCGATTGGAAAGGGTTCGAAGCGTGGGTTCGCACGGGCGATGCCCAGATCCACGTCGTCGTCGACAATCCCAACGCCGTCAGTCAGGGCATCGCGGCATTCGCGGTCGACGACGTGTCGCTCGATGGCAACAGCGTCCGCATCGACCCCCGCGCAACCGGCGTGATCGAAGTCCGTGTGCGGCTAGGTTCGCCGCGGACGAGTGAGCGAGCGAGATCGACGACAGAAGCGTGAGAGTACCGGGTCGCGACAACGAAAACGGCAGGGCCGGGAGCTCACGGCACGACCGATAGCCTGGCGCTCACAAGAAAGTCGAGTGCGGGAGCGGGTGGCCCTGAGGGCAATCGGACGCGCGTTGCGGGTGCCGGGACGGCGGTAGAGACCAGCGCCTGCGCCGTCGGTGGCCTGCGGGCGACTTGCTCCGCGACGATGGTCCCGCCTCCCACCGCGCTCAAGAGAGCGAGCGCTGGGGCGACCCAGCGAGCCCTCGACGACGGACGTCGACGCGTAGGCGCGGCGGATACGGTCGGTGTCACCTTCGCGTGAGCATCGCGCGCGGCGCCCAGCGCAGCCCAGAATGCCCGAGCGTCCACGTAGCGGAACCTCGGACTCAGGGCGACCGCTCGAGCGATCACGCGCTCGACCTCGTCGCTGACGTCCGCGCCGAGGGCACGAGGGGTCGGGCGCACCGCGGGGTTCCACGCAGAAAGCGCCAGCGCTGGGACGGTGTTCCCTGGCCGCGGATTGCGTCCCGTCACGATCTCGACAAAGACCAGGGCGAGCGCGAAGACGTCCGTCCACGGCCCGGTCGCACCAGGCTCACCTAGTCGTCCAGCCCCGGGTAGAAACTGCTCGGGCGCGGCATACGCCGGCGTGAAGAGTTGCCTGACGACCCCTTCGCGCTGCGGCCTGTCGACCCTTCCGTCGACCTTGGCGCCCCCGAAGTCGATGAGCTTGCAGGCCGAGCCGTCGATCGCAGCGTGCGCGAGCATGAACACGTTGCCTGGCTTGATGTCGCGGTGCACGATTCCTCGCTCGTGCGCGAGCGACAGCGCCTGCGCGACCGGATCGAGCAGCCGGATGGCCTGCGTCACGGTTCGCGGCGGGGTTCCACGTGCCCGCTCGCGCATCAGCATGACGTCGAGCGTCTCGCCCTCGAGCCATTCGAGCACGAGGTATGGCAGCCAGTCGCCACTTTCGGTGATCACAGAGGCGACGTCGCGCGCCTGGCAAACCGCTGCGCCACGCTCCGACAAGTCCATCAGCAGCGCGCCTTCGGTCACGAAGGCTTCGAGCCACTGTTGTCGCTCGTCCTCGGCGAGGGTCGGAACCTTGAAGGCCTTGATTGCGACGGGGCGCCTCCAAATGCGGTGATACGCCCGATAGACCACGGAAAAGTCGGTCTCGGCGATCGGCCTCTGGACGTCGTACTTGCCCTCGAGCGTCCTCCCTACGAGGCCGAAGGGATCATTCGATGGAGTCATCTCGCCTGCCTTACGCAATGCTCGTGCTCAGGTGCGTTTGCAACGACTGTCACGTACTTGCGACCGCGGCGGTTCGCCCGCACGGGCTCTCTCTTGGCAGAAAACCGGAGGTATCTTCGACGAATGCAAAAAAATGCTCTTGGGCATTCACCAAGGGCCGGCGGCCTGAGGACTTGATCGCGCGCTGTCGGATGCCCATTCGTTGCAGGAAGTCGGTTCCATCATGACGCTGGTTCTGTGCGCCTCCCTGATGCTGATCGCTCGCGCACTCGTCGCGCACGGACTGACTGGTCCGTCGCGGGGCTCGCGCGCACTCAGTTGACGTTGCGGCGCGCTGAAGGCCCTGAGACCGCGAGAGCCGCCTTGGCACGTACTGTGCGTTCTTGACGGTAGGAGGATTGGGGTGGTCGCAAGCCATACCGCGGTCGGTCCGCTACCTGTCCCCGCGTCCTCCGGTTCGATCGACGCGGCTTCGAAGAAGTCTCCGACGGCTGCGCGACGCAAGTGGATCATCGCTCTGCTCGCGGCCGTCGTTCTCCTCGCGCTGGCGAGCGTGGTCGCTTACGGACTGAGCCGCCCACAAGCGTCGGGGTTTCGCACGGTGCGGGTGGTGCGCGCCGACATCACCGAGCAAGTCACCGCAACAGGCACCGTGCAGCCGATCATCACGTCACCCGTCGGCGCGCAGGTGTCCGGAATTGTCTGGAAGCTTCACGCGGACTTCAACTCGGTGGTGAAAGCCGGAGACCTCCTCGTGGAGCTCGATCCGGCGCTCTTCGAGAACGCCGTGGCGCTCGCGACCGCGCAGCTGGCGCAGGCAGAGGCGACGCTGACGAGCGCGCAGGCGACGGCGCTCGGCGCAAAGAGTGCGCGCGATCGAACGGTGAACCTCGAGCGCGCCGCGCTCGCGAGCGACGCCGAAAGGGATGCGACGCAAGCGCTCTTTGCGCAGACCGCCGGGCTGGCGCGATCCAGCGTCGCGCAGATCGCCCAGGCGCGCGCGCAACTCGACCTTGCAAAGCTCAATCTCCAGCACTCGGTGATCCGCTCACCAGTGGACGGAACGGTCATCTCCCGGAACATCGACGTCGGCCAGGCCGTGGCGTCGACCCTGACAGCTCCCACGCTTTTCACGATCGCGCAGGATATGCGCCACATGCAGGTCCACGCCGCGGTGGACGAGGCCGACGTCGGCGGGGTCCATGCCGGCCAAAGCGCCACGTTCACGGTCGATGCGTTCCGCGATCAGACTTTCAAAGCGCTGGTACACGAAGTACGGAACGCGCCGCAAACCCTGTCGAACGTGGTGACCTACGACGTGGTCCTCGATGTGGACAACCCGGACCTGTTGCTGCGTCCCGGAATGACCGCGAACGTTCTCATCCTCATTGCCCAAAAGACCCAGGTTGCAGCGGTGCCGAACGAGGCCCTGCGGTTTCGCCCGGCAGTCGCGCAAATCCCGGCCGGCAGTCCAAAGGCTGCGAGCGTCCGGCCGGGCGGGGCCGTCTACGTCCCCCAAGGGACCAGTGCCGTGCGCACGCCGATCAAGATCGGGGTGACCGATGGCAACATGACCGAGGTGGAAGGCTTGGAGCCGGGCCGCGAAGTGATCATCGATGTCGCTCGCGACAAGAGCAAGGCGCCTCCGGCCGCGGGGGCTGCACGTGGACTCTGACCCCATCATCCGGCTCGAGGGCATCGCCAAGACGTACAGGGCGGGCGAGATGGAGGTGCACGCCCTCGTCGACGTGAATCTGACGATCGCGAAAGGCGAGATGGTCGCGATCATGGGCCCCTCCGGCTCCGGGAAGTCGACGCTCATGAACGTGCTCGGCTGCCTCGATCAGCCGACGAAAGGCAGTTATCGCTTCGAGGGGCGCGAGGTGGCGACGCTGCCGAGGCGGGAGCTTTCGGCGCTCCGACTATCGGCGTTCGGTTTCGTGTTCCAGGGCTTCCAGCTCATCGCCCGCACCAGCGCAGTCGACAACGTAGCGCTCCCGCTCGTCTATGCCGAAGTGCCGGCGGACGAGCGATGGCTGCGGGCCAAGGAGGCGCTCGGACGCGTCGGACTGGCGGGTCGAGAGGCGCACACGCCCGCTCAGCTATCCGGCGGCCAGCAGCAGCGCGTCGCCATCGCCCGTGCGCTCGTGAATCGTCCCCGACTGATCCTTGCTGACGAGCCCACCGGCGCGCTCGACACCCGCACGTCGGTGGAGATCGTGGGCTTGCTTCAGTCGCTCCACAAGACCGGGATCACGATCGTGATCGTCACCCACGAGACGGACATCGCCGCATACGCGGGCCGGCGCCTGGTCGTGCGCGACGGGCGGATCCTGTCCGACGAGCAGCAAGCCCCCCACGACGCCGCGGCCGATCTCGCCGGGACGCCGGAGAGGGCAGCGTGAGCGCCGTCGCGTCCATCGTTCCGCTCGCGTTCGGCGCGCTGCGGCGGAACAGGATGCGTTCGGCGCTCACCTCGTTGGGCGTCATCATCGGCGTCGCCGCGCTCATCTTGACCGTCGCGTCCGGCGAGGGCTCCAAGGCCGTTCTCGAGGAGCAGCTCGCGACGCTCGGGACCAACCTGTTGATCGTGCTCCCCGGCTCGAGCACGCTTGGCGGAGCCCGCGGCGGGCCCGGTACCGGCAAGCCGCTCACCTACGCCGACCTCCTCGCCATCGCGAAGGGGACCAGCGCTGCCCGTTACGCCGCACCCCTCGACCGGACCGTCGTGCAGGTCGTGCTCGACAACGAGAACTGGCTCACGACTGTGTACGGCTCCACGCCGGACTTCTTCGCCATCCGTGAGTGGACGATCGCGAACGGGCGAACCTTCAATAGCGCCGAGTCCGACTCCGGAGCCAAGGTCTGCGTGCTGGGGCTGACGGTTGCGACCCAGCTTTTCGGCGACGGCGATCCCCTTGGCCAGCTCGTGCGCGTCCGATCGATGCCTTGCGAGGTGGTCGGTGTACTCGCGAGCAAAGGACAGTCGTCGCAGGGCCAGGATCAAGACGATCTGGTGGTGATGCCGTGGGTCACCTTCAAGTCGCGGATGATGAGCCAGGACCGCGTCCATGTCGGCAGCATCCTGGTCTCTGCGGTGTCCCCCGACGAGGTGTCGCATGCGCAGACGCAGGTTACCGGCATCCTGCGCCAGCAGCATCGCCAGCCTGACGGCGACCTCGACGACTTCACGGTGCGAAACCTCGCCGACCTCGCTGCCACCCAGGAGAAGGCGGCGGACGCGCAGACGGGAATGCTGCGCAACGTCTCCGCCGTGTCGCTGCTCGTGGGCGGGATCGGGATCATGAACATCATGCTCGTATCGGTGACCGAGCGGACGCGCGAGATCGGGATCCGCCTCGCCATCGGCGCCAGCGAGAACAAGGTACTGCTTCAGTTCCTGGTCGAAGCCGTCGTGCTGTCGGCAGCCGGGGGCTTGATCGGGATCGGGGTCGGGATCGGCGGAGCCGTGGTGCTTGCCTCGGTCATGGGATGGCCCTTCGTCCTCACGCCGGTCTGGATCTTCGTCGCCTTCGGAGTCTCGATGGCGATTGGTGTCGTGTTCGGCTTTTATCCGGCTCGCAAGGCCGCGCAGATGAACCCGATCGACGCATTGCGCTTCGAGTGAGTCATAGGAAGCCGATGGCTCGGTAAGTCATGCGGCGCCGGCTACGAAATGCTCGTCGACCGAGACGGCGCCCGTCCTATCGAGGATCCGCTTCGCCGCCGCCACGTCGTCGGGGGTGCCATGTGCGACGAGGACGAACTGATCGGCTTTGAGCGCCGTCTCGTACTTGAGGATGCTGTCCTTGGGGATGCCGATGCTGTAGAGGCCAGCCCCGAGCGCGGTCAGGCCCCCGATCACCGCGCCCTCGGCCAGGGCGCCAACTATCCATCCCACCAGCGGGCCGAGCACCATCAGGTGTCCGACGCCCGGGATGAGAAAGAGAGCGGAGCCGAACAACATGCCCCAGAACGTGCCCCAGAAGGCACCACGCTTGCCCCAGACTTTCATGCGGTCGCCGGTGTTGTAAAAGCCGATGACGTGCTCTTCGGTGCGGTAGTCCTTTCCGACGATCGACAGCTTCTTCATGTCGAAGCCCGAGCTCTGGAAGGCGCGCAGCGCCTCTTCGGCCTTGGGATGCGTGTCGTAGACAGCCACCACGGTATCGATCTTTGGCATGCTGTCGGTTGCCTGAAGCAGGATCCGAGCCGTGACGAACACGTTCGGGTAAGCGGATCACCACTGCTCACCGATTGCGCTGGTGTGCAGGACCGCATTCCTGGGCCGCACGTCGGCAAAGCGCACCGAGACGGTCGCCGTCGATCCGCGAAGCCCTTCCGCGAGTGATTCCGCGAGCGCGAACAGCTCTTGTCTTTGCTGACGCGACGCGATCCCGCTGGCGCGCAGAACCATCCGCCCACAGTTCGTGCTTGCCACGGCGTCGAGCAGCGCTCGGGCAAGTTGCGCACGGCGGTCAGCGGCGGCACCGCCCGTCGCCAAGTTGCATGCGAGGACAGCCACGCGGACCACGCTGTCGCGGCGGTGGAGAGCGCCGACGCTCTGTTGGGTCCGCCGAAGCAGATCCGCACCATCGTGGCTGAATGCGATCACCCTCATGGAGTCCCCGATCTGGCCAGGCCAGTCACTTCCGGGCTCCATCACAACCATCGCTGTCGTCATCGTGCCTGTCGGTTAGGGGTACCGAGCAATGTTCGGGCCATGGCTGACCGCTTTCGCGTTGCGCCGGCAAAGTCCGAAAAGCCCTCGTGCTTTTGCTCTGCGCCATTTCGCAAAACGAGAAGCTCGTGTCGGCGAAGCAAGAACGGGGGGAAGACGGTAGGCTACTCGACGTCGCCAGGAAGCTCCGGTTTCTCTTGATGCTATGAATACCGTTCGGATTATGGTTTGCGATTCGGCGAGCGCCTCCTTCACAACGCTCCTGCGCCTCCCGTCCTTGTCAAAAGATGTCGAGAAGGCGCGTTTCGAGCCCCCGGCACGGGATCTGCCGGCCTCCCTTCTGCGTGCATTCTGCCCACAGTTCGTCGCCCGATCGTCTCCGTATGGCGGTCCGCGGCCCGATCAGATTGCGTGACCGCCATAGCCCCCACACTTTCACCGGATGATTTGCCGAAAACGGACGAGCGCGTGCCGACGCACCGCGCTGTGCCCAAGCCCGGCTCATTCGTAGGGGGCACCTACCGCGTCATCCGCACGCTTGGAGAAGGCTCGATGGGTGTCGTCCTGCTCGCGCACGACATCACACTCGACCGCCGCGTCGCGATGAAGTTCACCCACCCGAATCTGGTGGGTCCAGGCTTCCAGCAGCGTTTTCTCGACGAAGCTCGTGCAATGGCGGACATCAACGCCCCCAACGTTGTGCAGGTCTACGCCTTCGGCGAGCACGACGAGGTGCCATACATCGTGATGGAGTTCGTCGAGGGTCGCACGCTGGAGCAATGGCTCTTCGAGCGCAGCTCGCCTCCTGATTTGGACCTTGCATTGCGCATCCTCGACGAAGTGTGTCTTGGCGTCGCCGCGATTCACGCGCGAAACACCGTGCATCACGACATCAAGCCCAGCAACATCCTTCTCGACGACCACCTCCGACCCCGAGTGTCCGACCTCGGGCTTGCGGCTCTCTGGCGTCGAGAGCCGCCGAGCAAGTCCGTATTCGTAGGCACGCCTGCTTACATGGCGCCGGAAGTCGCGTTCTCCAGCGGCGGCGATCCGGAGATGCGCGCGCGAGCCGACGTATACTCGCTCGCGTGCGTGTCCTACGAGCTTCTCACGGGCCGCCCCCCTTTCGACGGACTGGCGACGACGGCGGTACTTCTTCAGCACGCCAGGGAGCCCGTCCGGCCGCCAAGCAGCCTGCGCGAGAACCTCTCCCCAGCGCTGGATTACGCGGTACTACGTGCGCTCGCGAAAGACCCTCGCGCCCGTACGCCGTCTGTCGACGCGTTTCGCAGCGACCTCGTTGCCGCACGTGGGGGATACTTCGAGCCCGCGCGGATTCTGGTCGCGGACGACGATGACGATTTCCGCGAAGCGCTGAAATCGATCTTGGCTCTGGGGTTTCCGAACGCCGAGATCGAATGCGTGCGGGACGGGTTGAGCGCCCTCGAAGCGTTCGAGAGAAAGGCACCTTCGGTGACCATCCTGGATCTCCGCATGCCCGGAATCGACGGCATGGCTCTCACAAAGCGGCTCCGCGAGCGCGGCACCTCGGCGGCGATGCCCATCATCGTCGTCACCGCGTCCGGAGGCCCGGGCGAATGGCGGAAGGCCGCGCGGTTGGGGGCCGATCGCCTCTTGCTGAAGCCGGTGATCGCGAATGACCTGGTCGCCCTCGTCCGGCGCACGCTCGGTGAGCGCTCCAACGGTGCGCGGAAACCTGGTGCGTAGAGCGTGCCAGCCCGAATGGCATGGATGCAACGCCCGTGACTCTCAGCAGACCTCCGCTCAGTCCTCTTCCGACGGAGCTCCACGCTCGGCGATTCAATGCAGGAGAGCGCAACCCTTGCGCCGGCGAAGGGAGCGCTGGAAGGCCGCTTCATGCGCGCGAGATGTCCGTGACCGGACGCGCGACCATTCTTGTCTCGCGAGGCATCTCTGTAGCGGATTGATGGCGTTCATGGCGCCGGATCGGTGGTTACGCATGTCAACGACGATGGCGCGCGCGCGACAGCCGTGCCACCGCGCGGGAAGTGCCGGATCCCCCCTTCAGCGCGTCGTTCGGGTCGCCGGTGACGACGCCCACCTCTGGCGCGGCGTTTGTATAGACGGCCGCCATGCTGTCCTCGCGGGGAAAGCCTCTGGACGCCACAAGGCGCACCGTCCTCATCGTGGAGGACGACCCGCACCTGCAAAGGGCCATGACCCGGGAGCTCGCAAGGATGGACTTTCAGGTGCTTCTCGCAGGCCACTACGACGCGGCGGTCCCGCACTTGATGGAGCGCGAGCTCCACGTCGCTTGCATCGACGTCGGACTGCCCACCAAGTCTGGCTATGAGCTCTGTGAGCACATACGCGGATCCCTGGGGCTGGCCGGGCTGCCGATCCTCATGACGGGTGACTACGGCAGCGCGCAGGACAGGGCGTACGCGGAGGACGCGGGCGGCGACGCGTTTCTCTGCAAGCCCTTTTCGATGGGCCAATTCGCGTGGTGCATCGAGTCGCTGTCCCGGATGACTCGCTGGGGCGGGCCGCCGGTGACCGGTGTGCAGATCGCGGGTCATCGACCCGCTACTCATCGATATCCCTCCAGTCGAGTCGTGGCCCCCGCGGGCATCGTCGCCGCGTAAGGTTTGCGCAGCGCGCTGATCTGTCCGCTGCCCCCATCGGGCATGGACTTCCAATCGGGCATGGACGAGGAGGACGGCCTCACTCGCGAGGTCGCGGGAGAGCGCGGTTGGGAGCACGCGCCGTTGCGCAGCAGGGTCGACATCGCGTGGTTACACTGAGGGGCATGCGAGGCCTCTCCTTGACGGTGATCTTGCTCTCGGCTGCGTGCGCAACGGGTGATGGAATGCGCGTCGAGGTTCTCAGCATGGAGCGCCCTCCGGAGGGCCTCGGCCTTGCGCCGCCGCCGGATTACGAGCCCTGCTACGTGGGGGAGGCCCGCGGGTACGATCGCAACGGCGATGGCAAGATCGACGAGGTGCGCGTGACCATCAAGGGCCGCGAGCGGTGCTACGGCGAGGACATGAATCACGACGGCGTCATCGACACGTGGGACGTGATGGACGAGAGTGGCAACCTCGTGAAGCGGGCGCATGACTCGAACGGTGACGGCCGCGCCGACCAGGTCTGGACGTTCGATCCGTCGCGAAAGGGTTGCGCGACGATCGCCCCCGACCGCAACGGCGACGGCAAGCCCGACCCAGGCAGTCCGATCGACGTTTGCCGTGAGCTTTCGAGCGGGCCGCACTGAGTCCGCCCGCGCGGAGGCTGCACTAGGGAATCGGCGGGATGTTCCAGTTCATGACCCACCCAACCCGGTCCTCGGTGATGCGAAACTGACTCGTGCACCGCTGACCATACTCGACCGGCATGCGCTTCATCATGTGAACCACGTTCGCCCAGCTGTCTCTCAAATCGCGGCAGCGCGTGTCGAGAACGACGTCCTCTGCCAGCTCGAACTCACCCCAAGTCAGCATTCCGTCGCACACGTTGCTCTTGACGATCATCATCTCCTGGTCGCTGTCTTCCGCCGTGAAGCTCGCCAAATCGTAGACGCGAGTCTCGGCGATGGTCGACACTTCGCGCCATGGGTCGATCGGGATGTATCCGAAGGACACGTTCGACTTCAGCTCTGCGTTGAGTGCGCTGAAGTCGAATCCGAAGACGGGCTCGAGGATCTCGATCCGTTCGCGGATCCCACTCATATTGACGAGGCAGTGTTTGAATTTGACCTTCTCGGGTATCACTTTCGCGTTCGGGGCGAGCAGCGGCTTCACGTGCTCGAAAATGGGGAGGATCCCTTCGTCCAGTACGAGCGCACCTATCGTCTCCGTCACGAAGACGTCGACCGGCTCGCGGACGGCCCCGAGCGCGACCAGTTGCTCCGAGCCCGCGTGGATCAACGTGATCTTGTCGGTCATGCCGTTGGCCGCGAACACTTTCTTTGCGACGTCATGCATGACCGACGACCGCTCGACCGTGTAGACGTGTTTGGCCCCGAGGCGGACGGCCATACAGCTCAAGAGACCCGCACCCGTGCCGACCTCGAGCACGACATCGCCTGGACGGATCTTGGCCAACATGGCTTCGCCGTACCTCTCGCCCCGACCGAGGTCGTTGACCATGAGGATGTGGTCCGAGATCGGAAGCTCGCCGCGCGGCGGGTCCTGGCTCGGGGTGTGCGCTGTCGAGACGGATTCTTCCTGCTTCATGGCGGCGCCGTGCTCCCGTGATGTGGAACGTTCTCCGTGGTTTTCAAAGATTCGAACAACGCCTGAGCCGGATGCAGCGGCGTGAAGCCAAGGGCCCGCTCGACCTGGGTGCGGCACGAGTGACCGGTGGCCAGCACTCGTTCGCGGTCGCGCTCCACCTCGACCTTGCCCCTCCAAGACAGCTCGAAAATGCCCATCGAATCTTGCTTGTGGGCGACCTCGTGCCCGTATACGCCGCACATTCCGCAGCACCCGCTCTTGACGAGCTCCAAGGGAACCCCGAGCGCGGCGAAGACCTTCGCCCATTGCGCGGGGGCTTTGGCCACGAGCGCCTGCTCGGTGCAATGCGAAAGCAAGCGGAAGCCTCGCGCACCAGCGGCGACGCTCGCCTCGAGGTGCTGTTCGACGAGCCACTCCTGCAGGAGCCAAACGCGGAAGCCGGTGTCGCCCTCGAGCTCCTTGGGGTACTCGTCGCGATAGGTGAGGACGACGGCCGGCTCGATGCCGACCAGCGGAAAGCCGAGGGCAGACACGCGACGCAAAAGCCCGACGTTGCGCGCGACCACGCGACCGAACGAGCGGAGAAACCCTTTGATGTGCAGCGCCTTTCCGTTCTCGAAATACGGCAGCACATGCGGCTGGAAGCCAAGGGCGCGGAGCAGCCGGCACGACGCTTCGAGCACCCCGGGCTCGTAGAACGTCGTGAACGCGTCCTGCAGCACTATGACAACCGGTGCCTCCTTTGCGAGGCGTTCGAGCTCGGCGAGGGTCGAAATCGGGATGCCGTGCTCCGCGAGGCGCTTGGCCGCGGGCTTGGGATCGAGCAGAGGCGCGTCGGTGATGCCGACGAGTCGCGCGGTCAACCAGCGACCGAGGGGATTGTCCATCAGCGCGTTCACCAGGCGCGGCGCGGTCGCCATGAGGGGCAGCATCTTCTCGAGCAGGGCGGTGAAGTAGTCGCCGATGGGTCGGGCGTAGCGACGGTGGTAAAGCTCCAAGAATTGCGCGCGGAAGTCGGGCACGTCGACGCGCACGGGGCACTGCGTCGCGCACGCCTTGCAGGCCAGGCAGCCGGACATCGCGTCGTATACCTGATGCGAGAAGTCCCGCGAGCGCTGTCCGTGCACGAAGCGATGCCACAACCGGACGAGCCATGGGAGGCTTCCGGCCGCCTGCAACGCGTGCGTAGCGACGACGCCGCTACGAGCGAGCAGGCGCAGCCATTCGCGCATGAGCGTCGCGCGGCCCTTGGGCGAATGGATGCGGTCGCGGGTGATCTTCGAAGACGGGCACATGACGTTGTCGGCGCGCGTATCGAAGCACTGCCCGTTGCCGTTGCAGTTGATGACCGTGCTCAGAGCGTCGCGGTCGGCGCCGTCGATCTGCCGATCGAGCGCACCTCGCGTGGGCCCATCCACGCGCACGAGCAGGTGGCGGCCGCCCGCGGGGGTCGCGATCTTGCCCGGGTTGAGCTGATTTCTCGGGTCGAAGAGCGCCTTGATGCGCTGAAGCTCGGGGTAGAGCACGGGGCCGAAATGGTGCGGCACGAGCTCGGAGCGAAAGCCTTTGCCGTGCTCGCCCCAGAGAAGCCCGCCGAAGCGAGTCACGAGCGCAGTCACCGCCTCCGTGATGCGTCGCACGCGGGCTTCGTCCTCGGGATCTTTGAGGTCGAGCGCAGGACGCACGTGCAGGCATCCGACGTCGACATGACCGAACATCCCGTAGCGGAGGCCTTCGGCATCGAGGAGCGACCGGAGCTCGCGCACGTATGCTTGCAAATTCTCCGGCGGAACAACCGTGTCTTCCACGAACGGGACGGGCTTGCGGGCGCCGGGCGTGTTGCCGAGCAGACCGACGCCCTTCTTGCGCAGGTTCCACAAGCTCTCGCGCTCGCTCGGCTTCCAGGTGACGACATGGCCGTGCGGCACCCCCGGCGTTCCTCGGCGCCGCCCGATCTCGGCGAACAGCCCGTCGACCTTGCTCCCGACGTGGACTTCATCGTCGCCGCTGTACTCGACGAGGTTGATGGCGCGCGTCGCGTCGCCTCCACTCTCGACGAGAAATTCGCGCACTTCGTCGTAGATCACGTCGCCTTTGGCGAGCGAGAGCACCGTTTCGTCGATCGTCTCCACCGACCCCGGGTCTGTCGCGACCAGCCACTCGGAGCTCGCAAGGGCCGCGTCGAAGCTCGGATAGCCCAGCACGATCAACGCGCGATGACGTTCGAAGCGCGTCAGGCGCAGTCGCGCTTCGGTCACCACCGCAATGGACCCCTCGCTCCCGGCCACGAGCTGGGCAAGGTCCACGCTCGACCCGTCCGGCGCGGCCATGCGCGCGAGGTTGTAGCCCGTCATGAAGCGGCGGAGCCTCGGGAACGTACGAACGATCTCTTCGCGCCGTGCCACGGCGATCTCGCGCGCGAGCTTGTGCGCCTGGCCGACGAGGCCCGGCTGCTCGCACAAGGCTTCCAGCTCGGCGCCAGCGACGCGCGAAGTACGGTGAACGATTCCGCCGCGCAGGACGAGCTCGAGGTCGAGAACGTGCTCGCTCGTCTTGCCGTGCACACGCGAGCCTTCACCGCTTGCGTCGGTCGAGACCATGCCCCCCATGGTGGCTCGATTGGATGGTGACAAGTTCGCGGCGAAGTACACGCCATGGGGCTTGAGAAACGCGTTCAGGTCGTCGAGCACCACCCCCGGCTGGACTCGGACGAATCCTGCTTTCAGATCGAGCGCGAGTATTTTGGCCATGTGGCGCGAAAGATCCATCACGACGCCGCTCGTCAGCGATTGTCCGTTGGTGCCGGTGCCGCCGCCCCGGGCGGTGAGCGCGACGCCGTGGAATCGGGGCTCTTCGATGAGCCGCAGGGCGAGGGCCACGTCGGCGGTGGATCGCGGGAAGATCACCGCCGCGGGCAACACTTGATAGATGCTGTTGTCGGTGGCGGCCGACAGCCGCGTCGCGTAGTCGAGTCGGATCTCGCCCTCGAAGCCGCCCTCATGCAGAGCGCTCGCGAGCGCGGCGACGTTCGGGTCGACACCGACGACAGGGTCGAGGCGAGGGACCACCGCAGAGGACACAATCCGATCCGTCATCACCGGATCACGAACCGCATCAACGCAACCGCAAGTCCGACACCGACGAGAAGGAAGCCGAGCGCGATGCCGACGAGCAGCATCAGATTCGCCCTCTGCGGACGCGACGCGACCGGCGCCGGGGACTTCCCGTAGCGATCCTGTGGTGCGACCAGGGGCGTCGGCGCAGACGCCCCGAAGCTCTGGCCGATCAGCATACTCGGCGACCGCGTCTCGATCCGGACCGAGCCAGCCGACGGAGCCGGCGGGCCGCCAGGGATCCCCGGCGACGGAGCCAACGGCGCCAGTTGGGTGGCACCCTGCAGGACTTGCTTCATGGCGTCGGCGAAATCGGCCGCGGAAGCGAAGCGGTCCTCGGGGCGCTTCGCCAGCGCTCGATCGATCACCTGCTCGAGCAGCGGCGGAAACGTCCGTCCCGGGACCCGCTGGTTGAGCGGTATCGGGCTTCCCGTCACGTGAAGCTGGATATAGTCCATGCCGGTCTTCGCGTCGAAGGGCAGCTTGCCGGTCAGCACCTCGTAGAGGATCACGGCGAGCGAATAGATGTCGCTCCCCCGGGTAAGCGGCTTGCCTTGCGCTTGCTCGGGGCTCATGAATTCGGGCGTGCCGAAGACCATCCCTTCCTGCGTCAAGACGACCGACCCTGGCCGCATCTGACGTTCGCCCACTTTCGCGAGGCCGAAATCGAGCACCTTGGGAAAGTCGCGCACGCCGCCCGATTGAACGATGAAGATGTTCTCGGGCTTCAAGTCGCGGTGGATGATGCCCGCGTTGTGCGCTTCGTCGAGCGCGCCGCAAACCTGGATCAGGATGGGTAGCGCCCGCTCGGTCGCAAACGGCCCGTCGGCGCGAACCGTCTGGTTGAGGTTCTTGCCTTCCAAAAACTCCATGATGATGTAGAGCGATCCGTCGTCGAGCTCGCCGTACAGGAACACTTTGACGGTATTCGGGTGGGTCAGCTGGCTCATCGCCCGCGCCTCTCGACGGAAGCGAGAGACCAGGTCTTTGCGGTTCGCGAGCTTGGGGTGCAGGATCTTCACCCCGACCATGCGGTTCATCTGGGGCTGAAGCGCTCGATAGACCGCGCCCATCCCGCCCGAACCGATCTTTTGCAGGATCTGAAAACTGCCGTTCAGGATGTCGCGTCCGATGAACGGATCCTGCGGGCGCATGGGGACTACTAGAGAGTGGTACCACGAGTCGGCACGCGGCATCATCCGGCTCGCCATGTTGCTCCACTCGAATCTCCTCGCCGAACAGCGGTTCGCGCACGCGTTTCCGACGCGGAGCGCAACCGAAGCGGACCTAGAGGCTCACTTTTCCTCCGCCGCCATCGTTCAGGTGAAGCAAGTGCACGGTGGCCGGGCCGTCGAGGCGGCCGAAGCCTCCGGGTGCGAGGCCGACGCCGTTGTCGCGCGTGCCGCCGGGGCGGGCCGGCCGGCCGATGCCCCTGCGCCATCGGGCGGCAGCGTCACCGTCGGGGTGCGGGTGGCAGACTGCGTTCCGCTCCTGCTTGCCGATCCGCGAACCGGGGACGTCGCCGCGGTTCACGCCGGCTGGCGCGGCATCGTCGCAAAGATAGTGCCCGCGGCGGTCAACGCTTTGGCCGGGCCGGCGGGGGGCCCGCTGCTGGCGGCGATCGGGCCGTGCATTGGTGCCTGCTGCTTCGAGGTTGGGCGCGACGTGGGGGCACGAATCCAAGAGGCGTGCGCAAGCGGGCGGGTCGTCGTATGGGGAGCGCAAGACAAGGTCTACGTCGATCTTCGCGCGGCGGTGCGGGCGCAGCTTCGGGCGCTCGGGCTTTCGGACGCCCACATCGAGGACGTGCCGGGATGCACCAAGCACGAGGCCACACGTTTCCACTCATTCCGCAGGGATGGGGCCGGAAGCGGGCGGATGCTCGCAGCAATTGCGACGAGACGGTGACGCGGCCGCCGGTCTAATGTCATTGACGTGGGACTCAAACACGACGACGCAGGACCCCGCGTGGAGAACGATCGCACGCGAACCGAAGCCCGGCTTCTATGGGCCGATCGCATGGCGTCCATGGGAACGCTTGCCGCGGCGGTCGTTCACGAGCTGAACAACCCGCTCGGGGTCGCGATGGCAAACTTGGGCTTCGCGCTCGAAGAGCTCAGCGCCCTCGAGACTGCCCTCGTGGCGGGCGACGGAGAGGGCTCGGTCGAGTTGGCGGCGCGTCTCGCGCAGGCGCGCGCTCAAGTGGTCGCGATCGCCGAAGCGCTTCAGGAGGCTCGCCAGGGCGGAGAGCGCGCCCGCCTCGTCGTGCGCGATCTGAGAACGTTCTCCCGCGCCGACGACGACCACCGCGAGATGCTCGACGTGCGGCGCGTTCTGGAATCGTCGATAAACATGGCATACGGCGAGATCCGGAATCGGGCCCGCCTGGTGAAGGATTACGGTCCGATACCCCCGGTCGGCGGCAGCGAGGGCAGGCTGGGGCAGGTCTTTCTGAACTTGCTCCTCAACGCTGCGCAGGCGATTCGCGAGGGAGACGTCGACCACCATTGCATTCGGGTCGTCACCCGGACCGACGAGCAAGGACGATGCGTGGTCGAGGTGTCGGACACCGGGGATGGAATTGCCCCGGAGAATCTCCCCCACGTTTTCGAGCCGTTCTTCACGACCAAACAGAAGACGTCGACCGGTCTGGGCCTGAGCATCTGCCAGAGCGTCGTCGCCGCGCTGGGCGGAGAGATCGCCGTCGAGAGCGGACCCGGTAGAGGGTCCACCTTCCGGGTCGTCTTGCCACCCTGCAGCGCCGATCCGTCCGCGCGCGCGCCGGACGCGCAGAGCGCCCCGGTGTCTCCGCCTCAGCGGGGCCGCGTTCTGGTGATCGACGACGAGCCGATGATGGCGCGCGCAGTCCAGCGCCTGCTGGATGGAGAGCACGACGTCCTCGTCACGAGCGACCCCCTCGGAGCGGTCGAGCAGGTTCGCCGCGGAGCGCGCTTCGACGCGATCCTTTGCGACTTGATGATGCCGGCGATGAGCGGGATGGATGTGTACGAAGCGATCGCCCGAGTCGAGATGGAGCAAGCGCGCCGCATGGTGTTCATGACGGGTGGAGCGTTTACGCCGCGAGCCGCGCGGTTCCTGGAGACCGTCGCCAACCCGCGCATCGAAAAGCCCCTCGAGCACGCCGCCTTGCGGGCCGTCCTGCGCACGCAGATGGCGGATCGTCCCGCAAGGTAGCTTCTACCGCAGCCAGCGCTGCATCTCGCCCTCGAAGCCGCCCATGTCGACGGTGCGCGCCCAGTCGAGGGTGAGCCCTGCGCGCGCTGCCGCCGCCCGGGTACGCCTCGGCGAAGGCGAGATCCAGACGAGGCGACCTCCCGGAACGAGCACGGACGAGGCATGCGCCACGAATCGGTCGAGCGTATCCATGAGGTCCGGGCCGCGCGAAGCACGCCTGCCCATCGGGGGGTTGGTGACGATGAGCGTCACTCCACGCGGGGAATGGGCCAGCGCATCGGTTTGGTCGAGACGCGCGGGAAAGCCTGCCGCCCCCAAATTCTCGCGCGCTGCGGCGAGGGCGCTCGCGTCGGTGTCGCTTCCCGCCAGCGACGCGTAAGGGCCGAGGAGGGCGCGCTCGACCAGTTCCGCCCCCGAACCGACGAACGGGTCCCACACCACGTCGTCGTTGCGAACGCCCGCGACGCGTGCCAGCGCCGCCGCGATCGTGGGGTGCGACGCTGCGGGTACGTCTCTGCGACGCCAGGCAAAGCGCGGATCGTCGAGCCCTCGCGGCAGCAGAGCCACGTCGATGCTGCGGGGCCCGGTCGCCACCCCCACCTCCCACAGCGAAGCCGTCGGATCGTTGACCAACGCCGGCGTGCGACGCGAGACCGCGCGTGCCGTTTGCCACGACGCCGCGCGCCTGTGCCCCCCCTCCGCCCACGCGATCCGGTAACGGACCGCGCCGGAGGTCCACGTGGAGAAGATCCGCTCCGCGTGGACGCCAGCCAGCGCTCGTGCGATCGCCTCCTCCGGGGACTCGTCACCCTGGAGGCCTTCGGTCGGGAGGGGGAAGCGAAACGAGAGCATCGTCCTAGCGGCGAAGAGCGCGCTCATCGGCCCGATGAGCCGCGCGCGCACAATCGCGGGACCGGCCACGCCCACGTCGGTGACGGCCGGGACGACCCCGAGCTCCTCGGCCAGCATCTCTTCGAGCCCCCGTCGTGCGAGCACGTCGATCGCGACCGGACCACTCGGCGCGCGTCCAGCGTCGATTCGCCCTCGCTGCGCCCGCGATTCTGTCCGCTCGATCATCAGCGTCGAGCGTTCCGCGATGCGCGACAGCTCTCGGTCATCAGCCCCCGACGCCGCTCGGAGCAACGCGAGGGATCTTCCCGTGCCGACTTTGCCGAGCGATGCCGCGACGGATCGCCGCATTTCGACGCGTGGGTCGCGATCCCAAACTCGCAGCAAGGCTTCCTCGATCCCGTCCGCGCGGGTGTGTCCGAGCGCGATCACGGCGTTGCGTCGCGTCTTGGGGTCGGCGTCGTCCAGCGCCGCGAGCAGCACGGCGCGCGCAGTCGCGTCTTCTGCGAAGCGGCCGATCACACGGAGAGCCCGGGCGCGGAGCGGTCCGGTCGCCGAAGCGAAGCGCTCGCGCAAGACGGGCATCGCAGCCGCACCCACGCGCGCGATCGCGCGCTCCGCGTCCTTGGCGAGGTCTTCGTCTCCGAGGAGGTCCACCAAGGCGCTCACGTCGCGGACGCTGGGCGTGAAGCCGGGGTCGC